>ENA-OQCS01000055-OQCS01000055.1-human-gut-metagenome-genome-assembly--contig:-NODE-55-length-46872-cov-3.300182_pt1 | contig 46872 bp, 58 predicted proteins | sample MGYA00242757_ERZ504575 | MGnify/ENA primary metagenome ERZ504575 (study PRJEB26092, sample SAMD00036297) | human gut metagenome | host: Homo sapiens | study: EMG produced TPA metagenomics assembly of... | reverse complement strand
TGCCAGTGCAGCACATCCACGGTTTGTTCCACATCGAGAAATAATCATGCTTGTCGATGCATTTAATCGGCGCAAAACGATTTCCGGAGCATCTCCCGACTTCAGCTTCGCCCCCAGCGCGGTGGCGATGATCTGATGTCCCAGGCACACGCCCAACACCGGCTTGCCCACACTGACCGCAGCCCGCGCGAGCTTGGCCTCGGCCTTTAATCCCGGATACTTGTCGTAGTCGAGCGCACCCATCGGGCCGCCCATGATCACCACGCCGGAAACCTCGCCAAAATCAGGCAAATCCGGTTTCTTCTGCTTGGCGACATTGATGATTTGATACTGCAGTCCCAAATCATCCAGACTGTCTAAAATGCGTCCCGGTCTCTCCCACGGAACGTGTTGCAAAATCAGCACCTGCGATTGCGTCATACATTCTATTGTTGCATCACCTACGTAAACGATGTTCACAAATCCAACAAAAACCGTTTTGCCGTTCATTTTCATCTCGCATGCATGTCCGATTCTGGCAATACTCTCGTGGTTATGACGAACACGCAAGAACCGCAGAATATCAACATTTCTAGCGTCGCAACCGCAGTTGACGCAGTGGCGAGCGCCGCTGCCGATCTGAAGCTGTACGACACCGCATCGCACGCCGTGTCGAATTTCACGCCGATCAAGCCTGGTCAGGTCGGCATGTACGTGTGTGGCGCCACCGTGCAGAGCTCGCCGCATATCGGCCATATTCGTGCGGCTGTCGCGTTTGACGTGGTGCGTCGCTGGTTCGAGCGTTTGGGCTACAAAGTCACGTTCGTGCGCAATGTCACCGATATCGACGACAAGATTCTCGATAAGGCTGCGGCCGCCGGTCAGCAGTGGTGGGAGCGCGCGTACATTTACGAGCGTGAATTCACTGAGCTTACAACACGTTGGGTGTTGAGCCGCCTACGTATGAGCCGCGTGCGACCGGCCACATGATCGACATGATCGATCTGATCAAGCAGATCATCGACAACGGCCACGGCTACGTGGTGACTGACGAGAACGGCAATCCGACCGGCAATGTGTATTTCGACGTTGCCAGCTGGCCGCACTATGGCGAGTTGACGCATCAGAAGCAGACCGCTGTGGCCGATGCCGCTTCCGAGGTGGCCGATGCCATGGGTCCGTCTGTCGACAATACGGGCAACGACAAGTACAATCCGGTGGATCCTGCGGACATGTCGGAAGACAAGCATGATCCGCGTGATTTCGCATTGTGGAAGGCTCCGAAGGATTCCGATCCGCTTGACGCGCGTTGGAATACTCCGTTCGGCACGGGTCGCCCGGGTTGGCATATTGAATGCTCGGCAATGAGCCACCGCTATTTGAAGGATATGTTCGACATTCATGGCGGCGGGCTGGACTTGCGTTTCCCGCACCATGAGAACGAAATGGCGCAGACTCGTGCCGCCGGTTACGATTCGGCGGCTCGTTGGATGCATTCCGCATGGGTTACCGCCAAGGGTGAGAAGATGTCGAAGTCGCTGGGCAACGGCTTGTCCGTACCGGCGGTTTTGGCGGAAAATTCCGCTTGGGTGGTGCGTTACGCGCTTGGTTCCGTGCAGTATCGTTCCATGTTGGAATGGTCGGATCAGACGTTGACCGAGGCTCAGTCCGCGTACGATCGTGTGTCGAATTTCATCGAACGTGCCGGTGCCGCCGTTGGCGGGCAGCCGTCCCGTGAGGAGATCGTTTCGGTTTCCGCCGATGAGCTGCCGGCTGATTTCGTTGCCGCAATGAATGACGATATTAATGTTTCCGGCGCCTCCGCTGCGATTTTCACGGCGATTCGTTCTGGCAACACGTTGCTTTCGAAGCTTGCCGATCGTGTTGATTCGGATGTTGCGAAGGATGAAGTTCGCGCTGTTTTGGTGAATGTGCGTGCGATGCTCGATACGCTTGGTTTGGATCCGTTGGCGGAACCGTGGGTAAGCGAGGGTGCGGCCGGCGCGCCGCCGGAGCCGGTGCCGATTCCGCTGAGCATACTGCGCTTGACCGTTTGGTTTCCGAACAGTTGGAGGAGCGTGCCGAAGCCCGCAGGGCCAAGGATTTCGCCCGCGCCGACGCATTCGTGATGCCTTGGGCGCAGCCGGAATCGCCATCGAAGACACTCCCCAGGTCCCACCTGGACCCTCAAATAATCCGCAGCGCTCTTAATAAGCAATAATCCCGTCTTCTCCTATTGGAAGAGACGGGATTGTCATTTCTCATGCAAATAGCATCAAGCATCTCACCGAATATCAACCGAACATCATCAACACCATTAATTGGAATGCGAAATTTCCCGCGGGACGGCTAGACTGAGGGACATTATGGCAGCATTTAGTTCTTTGACAGATAGGCTCTCGAATGCGTTCAAGCATCTGAAGAGCAAAGGCAAGCTTTCCGAGGCTGATATCGATGGTACGATCCGCGAAATCCGCCGCGCGCTGCTCGACGCCGATGTGGCGCTCGACGTGGTGCGTTCCTTCACCGGCCGAATCCGCGAGCGTGCGCTCGGCACCGAGGTTTCCCAGGCGCTGAATCCGGCCCAGCAGGTCGTGAAGATCGTCAACGAAGAGTTGAGGCCGTGCTTGGCGCTGGCGTTGACCGACCGCTGAATTTTGCGAAGAATCCGCCGACCGTCATCATGCTCGCCGGTCTTCAGGGTGCTGGTAAAACCACCCTCGCAGGCAAACTCGGCTACTGGCTGAAGGATTCCGGCCACACTCCGCTGTTGGTCGCGGCCGATTTGCAGCGTCCGAACGCAGTGACGCAGCTGCAAGTGGTTGGCGAACGTGCAGGCGTGCCCGTGTACGCTCCGGAAAGGCGTGCAGTCCGATGGTGGCGAAGCCGTTGCTTCCCCGGGTCTGACCACCGGCGATCCGGTGAAGGTGGCGCGTGACGCTGTTGCGCTGGCCAAGCAGAAGCTGTACGACACGGTCATCATCGATACCGCAGGCCGTCTCGGCGTTGACGAAGAGCTGATGAAGCAGGCTCGCGATATTCGCGACGCCGTGCAGCCGAACGAAATCCTGTTCGTAATCGACGCGATGATCGGTCAGGATGCCGTGCAGACGGCGAAGGCGTTCGATGAGGGCGTGGACTTCACCGGCGTGGTGCTTTCGAAGCTTGATGGCGACGCCCGTGGTGGTGCCGCGCTTTCGGTCGCCTCCGTTACCGGCAAGCCGATTCTGTTCGCTTCCACTGGCGAAGGTCTGAAGGATTTCGAGGTTTTCCACCCGGATCGTATGGCTTCCCGCATTCTCGATATGGGCGATATTCTTACCCTGATCGAGCAGGCGCAGAAGCAGTTCGATGAGGAAGAGGCTCGTAAGGCCGCCATCAAGATTTCCGATGGTTCCTTTGGTTTGGATGATTTCCTCGATCAGCTGCAACAGGTGCGCAAACTTGGTCCGATGAAGAATCTGCTTGGCATGATTCCGGGTATGGCCGCGCATCGTAAAGAACTTGAGCAGTTCGACGAGAGGGAAATCGATCGTACTGAAGCCATTATTCGTTCGATGACTCCTGCGGAACGTCGTGATCCTTCGATTATTGACGGTTCTCGTCGCGCTCGTATCGCTTACGGTTCCGGCGTGACCGTTTCGCAGGTGAACGCGCTGTTGCAGCGTTTCGAGCAGGCCGCGAAGATGATGAAGCGTATGAGCAATAAGCCGGCGCTGGCATGCCTGGCTTTGGCGGCCCTGCCATGGGCGGGGGCAAAGGCAAGGGTAAAGGCAAGAAGGGCAAGAAGAAGGGCGGTAAGTCCGGCAATCCGATGAAGCGCGAGGCTGAAGAGAAGGCATTGCGCGACAAGCTTGCCGGCAAGAACTCCGACGGTAAGTCTTCCGGCGGTTCCGCTTTTGCCAAGAAGCCGCAGAATCCTGCACTTCCTGCCGGATTGCAAGACTTGATGGGCGATGCCGGTGAGCTGCCGCCGAACTTTGGCGGCGGACTGTCCGGCTTGCTGCACTAAAGCAAGCGACGCGAAAACGGTAACGTATAAAAAGGGGATGTGATTCAAGACGAATCGCATCCCCTTTTTGCGTACTCCAATCAGCTGTTTTCAGCTGAATCGACTACCTTATAATCGCCATCAACTACTTCAACGTCAACGTGGCAGCAAGCGCAAGATGATCGCTACCTTCAACGCAGAACGAACTCACGTCGGAAGCGTCCAATCCCTTGGTGAAAAGCACATGGTCGAGAATGATGCGCGGCCACGGCAGCCATGATGGGAACGTGGCATGACGGCCCTTCGCCTCGCACAAGGCCGCATCCTTGAAGCCCGCATTCAGCAGCTTGCGGAAGCTGGATGATCGGTACCGGAATTCAAATCACCCAACACAACGGTGATGTCGCCCTGCTTCTGAGTGGTCGCCAACTCCCCCAAACCGATGATGCCGGCGGACCATTCCCTGCATCCGCGCATCGGAGACTTCGGATGTGCCGAAACAAACGTGATGCCGCGCATCGAATCGATCGGGAAGCACACGCCCGGCACGTCGGCCGCGGGAATCACCGCAGTGACCGGAGACATGTCGCTTGGTTCAATACGAATCCACACACCGTTGAATCCGCCATTGTCCGTTCCCTTGCTCTCCCCCAACTGACGGTACGGAAGCAAATCAGACAATCCCGAAGCGTCCAATTGCGCAACCAGATCGTCCGTCAATTCCTGCAATGCAAGTACTGCAATATCATGTTTTTTGACCGCACTGACGATTGCCGCAGCGTTGGCGCGACCAAATCGGCAGTTCAGCGTCATCACACGGAAACGGCCATGTTTCGCGGATTCCGTAACAGCTTCATTGCCTGTTTCACGAGATGTTTCACGCTTTTCCGCAAGTTTTTCGGCAACCCTCTGCGCAGTATTGGGAGAATTAAGATTCTCCATCCAATATGCGATTTTGCGCAGCAGCGATGCAAGACAGACCACCGCAGCGACTCCCCCGAGAGCCGGCTCATGCAACGCGAAACCGGCGACGGCGATCGCAAGCGTCGGAATCCACAGCAACGGAATCAACGCAATCAAGTACGGCAGCGGCAAATGGCCATCCCAACCAGCCGGCATCTCGCCAAGCGCAATCCATACAACGCAAATAATCAACGCAATCCAAAGCGCGATAATCATTCAGGCAACTCCCCCTATGCAAACCGTTCACTCCGAACGGACATACGCAAACTCGGAACCTCCAAGTGTAGCCAGCCTGCCTGATTCCGACGATTCAGCCATGTAGACCCACGCAAACATCTCACGAATGCCAGCAAATGTCCGATTCTGCCGATTCGGTCATTCAAGGCATCACATTCGCCACATAATTGACCGTTTCCGCAGAATCAGACAAACGACTTCCCGGTTTTGCACGGATTCGAAAAGTCGCGTAGAGCGGGAAACATCCTAAGACCCATCCGTCCGTACCCCACGGTTATACTTGGTAAGTTATTCGCGCGCGCGAGGCCCTCTAACTATCGCGTGACGTGAGGAACATGTGGGTTTCGGATTCCGTGCCCCACACAGAAAACGAAACGCACACCCCTAGTTATACAAGGAGAGCCATTTTGGCAACCAAGATTCGTCTGAAGCGCATGGGTAAGAAGTTCTACGCGTTCTACCGCGTGGTGATCATGGATTCCCGTACCAAGCGTGATGGCCGCGCCATCGAAGAGATCGGTACCTACAATCCGAACACCCAGCCTTCGACCATCGTTATCGATTCCGAGCGCGCTCAGTACTGGCTCGGCGTTGGCGCTCAGCGACCGAGCAGGTGCTGAACCTGCTGAAGATCACCGGTGACTGGCAGAAGTTCAAGGCCTTGACGGTGCTGAAGGCACCCTGAAGACCGTTGAAGCTGGCCCGGATGCCGCCGCTCGCGTTGAGGCCGTTGAGGCTCAGGCTCAGAAGCTGAAGGCTGCAAAGTCCGAAGCTGACGCCAAGGCCAAGGCTGAAGCCGAAGCCGCCGCTACCGAGGAAGCTCCGGCTGAAGAGCCGGCTGCGGAAGCTGAGTGATCATGCTCGCCCAGGCTGTGGAACATCTGATTAAGAACATCGTCGATTTTCCCGACGACGTATCGGTGAAGTCCCATGAGAACGCGCGTGGCGAACTCATTCGCGTGCGCGTCAACCCGGAAGACATCGGTCGCGTCATCGGACGCAGCGGACGCACGGCAAATGCGATTCGCGCCGTGGTGCAGGCACTGTCCGACCACAAGGTGCGCGTCGACATCATGGACGTGCGCAGGTGAGATCCTAGCGTGGTGCGTGATATGCATTCTGACGACCCTCAACAGCCCGAGCTGCTGAGGGTCTGTCGTATCGGGCGTGCGCAGGGGCTCAAAGGCGAAGTCACCGTGCAGATCTTACGGACGAACCGGAATACCGGTTCGCTCCCGGTGCTGTGTTGTACACGAAAGACGGCGAAGAAGAGTATGTGGTGGAGAACTCCCGTACCTTCAAAAACCGTTGGATCATCAAGTTCGAAGGCATTGACAACCGCGACCAGTCCGAAGCAGCCAACGGCATTGTGCTGTATGGCGAGGCGGACGATCCGGAAGACATGCTTGAAGCCGACGAGTGGTATCCGAAAGACCTCATCGGTCTTGAGGCGCGACTGGCTGAAGACAATATGCTTGGTCTCGAACCGGGCGTGGTGGTCGGCAAAGTCGTTGACGTAATAGAAGTGGCCCAATGGCTGCTGAAGATTCGTCTCGCCAATCCGGTGAAGGATGCCGACGGCGTTGTGGTTGAGAACAGCGCGCTCGTGCCATTCGTGGACGAGCTCGTACCAGACATCGACCTCGAAGAGGGCTATCTGACCCTCGATCCGCCTGGAGGTCTTATTCCGGGACTGTGATCGTTTGCGATCCTGCGTAAGCATTCATGATTACGCGCTTTCGATCACATATCCATTCAAGTGGGCATTGGAATCCAGTGCCCACTTTTATGTTTCCTGCCACTTGGCAGCATCCCGGTATTCTGAACATTATGAAGATCGATATCGTGTCTGTTTTCCCGGAATATTTTGAAGTGCTGAACCTCAGTCTGCTCGGCAAAGCGCAGTCGAAAGGGCTTGTGGAGGTTACCGCGCACAATCTGCGCGACTGGACGCACGACGTACATCATTCCGTCGACGGCACTCCTGTCGGCGGTGGCGCAGGCATGGTGATGAAGCCGGAAGTGTGGAGCGAATGCCTCGACGAGCTGCTGCAGCTTGAGCCTGCGGTAATCGAAAATACGGAAAATATTGAGGATTCTGCGGATTCCTTCGATACTGGCGATTCTTGCGATACTGCAGATTCCGACACTGCACAATCTTCCGCAGGTCCTGAGAATTCCGAAAAAACTGATATTGCACCATCTTCCGCAGGTCCTGTGCTGATTTTTCCGAATCCTTCCGCCCCGCTGTTCACACAACAGGATGCGACGGAACTGAGCCATGCCGATCATCTGCTGTTCGGCTGCGGCCGTTACGAAGGGTATGACGCGCGCATTCCGCAGTATTACCGCGCGCAAGGCATTGACGTGCGCGAATATTCGATCGGCGATTACGTGTTGAACGGCGGCGAGGTCGCAGTGTCGGTCATGCTGGAGGCGATCACGCGGCTGCTGCCCGGTTTTATGGGCAATGCCGCTTCGATTGTTGAGGAATCGTATACGGGCGAGAACGCGCTGTTGGAGCACCGACAGTACACGAAGCCCGCGGAATGGCGTGGCATCAAGGTTCCGGACGTGCTGCTTTCCGGCAATCATGCGAAAGTGGATCGTTTCCGCCGCGATGAGGCGCTCGAGAAAACCAATGAGTTGCGTCCGGACCTGATCGAAGCGTTGGATTGCACCAAGCTCGACAAGCCGATCGCAAGACCTTGATGGCGCTCGGTTGGGAAGTCTCCGGCCCCTACCCCCGCAAGCGATAAAAGTCGCGTATTCCCAAAAGCGCAAATACGAAAGACGTCAATCCAAGATGCACGTAACATCATCGGATTGACGTTTTCTCATATCGACTCGGCAACGATTTGGCAGCAGTTCGGTAACGTTACAGCATTACCGCATTATCCGCCAGTTTCACAAACGCTTCCGCAGCCAATCAAGTACCAACCCGATTGCCTTGTCACTGCGGAATCCATAGGCGGCATGGCTGGCATTGTCAAGCTTGTAGAAAGTCACGTCTTTATCAAGCACCTTCATGGTCGCATACAGCCTGCAACTCTGGTTGAACGGTACGAGCAGATCACGACCGCCATGCATAATCAAGGTCGGCGGAGTCGGCCTGTCAGCGCTCAAATAGGTCATTGGCGAAGCTGCACGGCTCAGTTCCGGGTTTTCCAGCACACTAACGCCGCCGAGTTCCATACCTTCCGGGCATTGCGCAGGATTGTGATCTTGCGAACTCGGATAGTAGTTCATTTTCACAAAATCGGTGGGACCATACCAGTCGATGATACAGCGCACTTCAGCACTGGTCTCGCCGTAATCTGGAGTATCCGGCTCGCGATCACCGGTAAAACCTGCCATAAGTACGGTATGGCCGCCAGCAGAGTCACCGAATAATGCGATGCGATTAGGATCAGCATCCACCGTTCGGCATTGCGGCGCACATAACGTACAGCGGTTTTGCAGTCCTGCATTTGTGCAGGGAACGGATCGACGGTGCTTGGACGATATTCCGGCACCACAACCATATATCCCTTTTCCGCCAGTCGAATATATAGGCTGTTGAAACTGGACAGGTTCGGCTTAAAGAAAGCGGCTCCACGTATGATCACGATTACCGGCCAACCTGCTTCTGGTTTACCGTCGGGCATGTTGCCATCGTCATGGAACGGTGTGTAGATGGTCATCTGCAGATCGAGGTCGTTGCCGTCCACGTCACGTCGCGTCACATATGTTTCGTGCGTTATATACGTGGAGTAGAAGAAATCGTCAGTGTTGATGTCAAATACTTGGCAACCTTCCGGCAGCTCATCGGAATGGGGGAATTCCGCGACTTTATCGACTGGTGTGAAGATTGGTTTGAGTGGCTCCGCCGCGGGTGGTTCTACCATGGTTTCGATATCAATCATTATTGTTTTCTCCATTTTTCAATATGCATGTTGCAGTACACGAATTGCCGTCAGGCAACAATTGCTGCAGTCTTCTTCTTTTCCGACGCCATGAATGCCAGGATGAGCACGATGCACACGACCATGAATGCGGCACCATGTTCATGGACTTCCACGGGCTGGTGATACCGGTGATTGCGCCCAGTGCTGCGAATGCATACGGCGGAATGAAGGAACCAACGGAGTTGCCGAAGAACGCATAAGAAGTGGCCTGTGCAGAGATGGATGGATCGGTATGCTCGTTCACCAGAATGTTCACGTATGGCATGAACCAGCAGAAACCCACGCCCAGCAGCACACCAGCCACGTTCCAAGCGGCAAGCGAAGTGGTATTACCCCAAATGAGCAGTGCAATACCTTGCATGGCGATGGCGATCACGCAACCCACATGCCGACGAAGCTCTTGACAAGTCCGAAGAACAGACCACCAATCAGGGAAGACACGGAAATGATGGTGATGACCGTTGCCGCTTGTACTGCGGTGATGGTGCCGGTTTCTTCAGCGGCAAGCGACAGATTGATAGTGTAGAAGCCGTAACCAGTGGCAAAAATGATCTGTAGCAACATGCCGAAATACGCGGAAATCGGCATCTTCTTGCGCTGCTTCGGAGCTGCGTTAGTTTCAGTGGAAATTACTTCTTCACGACCCAAGTCGTTTACTGCGTTCGGAATGAAGAACAACACAATCACCATAACCACCAGTGCGAAGAAATACACGTAGTAGAAGTAGTGCCAGTCGAACGACATGATGCCTGCAATGGTGGAAGAAATAATAGTGGCGCCCAAACCAACCGCAGAGGATTGGAAACCCATCAGTGTGTCCGCTTCCTTACCTTTGAAGCAATCGACAATCAACGATGCAGACAACGGCTGGATCAAACCCAAACCAAAACCTGCGAACACACGAAGCGCGGTTTGTCCATCAAGTATCGGCACGAACATTGGCAGAAAACCACCGATGAAGCACAACAACGTACCGATGATACACAGGTTTTTCTTACCGATTTTTGTGGCGAAGCGTCCTCCAATCAGCGTGGCAATGATGTTACCCAGCACAGGCACTGTCACAAAGCATTGCAGTTCCATGGCAGAAGCGTTGGGAAAGTCTTGTTTAAGACTGGACACGACTGCTGCAGTAACGGAAATGCTTTGTAGCAGCAGAGCCAGAGACAAAATTGCACCTTTAAGCATGACTCGTTTCGGTCCGGATTGCGGCAGCTGCGACATTGGGGCAGCTTTAGCTGTCACGGTGGTATCACTCATAGTTCGCTCCTTCGCTATTTCTCTTTATGCACACTGTTCACGTGCACTGTGCCGCCTGTCTGCTACGACATGCGGCTGTGATTTCAGCTTACGAGAGCACATATCAACTATTTAGGTGACATTTTGACAGAAAAAGTCGGTTTTGTGACACGCTGAGAATACTTGATTTTGCGAAAAATCACTCAAGTTAAGCATAACGTTACGCAAGAGTTAAGCATAACGTTACGCAAGCGCCCGCACTACATATTTTATGCGTTGTGAGCACGTCGATATACTGCAGGAGTAGCGGAAAAACGTGCTGCAAATGCTGTTGTAAACGATCGCACGTTGGGAAATCCATTATGCTGCGCAATTTGCGCAACGGTATCGCCAGTATTGAGCAAATCATCAAGAGCCGATTGCAACCGGATTTCCGTCAGATATCGGTCGGGCGTAACTCCTGTGCCGCGTTTGAATAGTCGAGAGAAGTGCTCACGTGAATAGCCGAACTGTGATGCGAGCTGCCCGATAGACAGATCCTGCGCGTAATGCCGTTCCATATATTCAGTGATACGACGCACGCCAACACCCGAGCCTTCGCTGACAGTCGCAACATCGCCAGCATTGAAAGCATGTGCAGTACTGCAGACTGCGTTACTACTGATATGTTTTGCCTCACCATCAGTAGTATAGCAATCCATCACCGTACACTGGGTACACACATGATAAAGCAGCTCATACAGCAACGCATTGAGTTGCAGCATCTGCAGCGCCGAGCCATCATTTTCCACACAACCGACAATCTGCTCGCACAAGCCAAGGAGTTGACCGTCCACAATGCCATCTACTCCGTAGACAACCCCTTGATTCAGCCGTATATTCGCTAATTCCGGACACATGCGAGACAAGTATTCACCATCGAAGGATATGGATAACACGTTCTGTGAATCATCATGCGGCATTGGATGAATGGAATGCAGGGCTTTGGGACTAATCAAGCACAACTGCCCGCTGCGCAGAGTAACGTCCATGCCGTCGATGAACAAACGAACGTCACCATGACGCGCATATACCAGTTCCGAGCCAAGATGCCAATGCAATGGCACATTCTGCGCAGGCATTTCCGTATGCACACGCACAATTGCTGGATACAGCTGATTACTGCCCCAAGATTCGCGGTGATCGGAGTTGATCACCGAACTGTAATCGAGTTCGCTGTCGACATAAAACATTCGCGACGATGCGGCACTGGTAAACATGCTGACATCATAGCGCCGAATTTACGATTCAGCGATTGGCTTGCTTAGTTCGATGTAGTACACGGCGGTTTCGCCGTAATCGCGGTGGTCGGAGATTTCCCAGTTTTCTGGAGCCGTGGGCTCTTCGGAACGGGTGGATCGTTCCAGCATGATCACCGTGTTGTTGGAAGTCAGTTCACGGCTGGCAAGATCGGCGAGCAGCTGGTTGCAATCATTCGTTTCGAAGGCGTACGGCGGGTCGATGAACACCATGTCGAACGGTTCAACGGCCGAAGCTGAAGCCGCGTATTTTTCCGCGCGCGCTTCACCACGCGGGCACTCATGCCCAGCTCCCATGAACGGTTATGTTTCAACGCGGTCAGCGTCTGCGCGATCAATGCGGCCGCCGGAGCGGATGATTCCACCGCCACCAGCTCTCGTGCGCCACGCTCAATGCTTCGATGCCCAAAGCGCCGGTTCCTGCAAACAAATCGAGCACGCGGCATCGTCCAACACTCCCCATGAATCGAGATGCGAGAAAATCGCCTCTTTGGTGCGATCGGTGGTCGGTCGAGTGCCCGCTTTCGGCGTGGTCAATGCAACGCCTTTGAATCGTCCTGAAATTACGCGCATACGCACCACTCTAGCGTGCCAGGCGATTAATTAATCGCACCAAACTAATTACTGGTCAGGAACGTTTCATTGCCGCGCGTGAAATCAAGCACCGCCCCGGCCAACTGCACATGTTCGAGTAAATCAGGATCCTGAGCGACAAGCCTCGTACTCAACCCGCGCATGCTCAATAATCTTCACATCCTTAACCACACGAAGCAGCTTCAAACCTGACTTTCCGCCAGATTGCGCGTCGCCGAGCACGTCGCCGGCGCCGCGGAATTCCAAATCGGCCTGCGCTATTTCGGCACCATCCAACGTGCCTGAATCACGTCAAGACGGCGGGCGGCATCACTGTCCGCGGGCGCACGCGAAATCAGGAAAGCCCCCGAATCGGTGCCGCCTCGGCCGACGCGCCCACGCAACTGGTGCAATTGCGAAAGCCCATACCGGTCCGCATCGAAAATCACGATGCAGCTGGCTTTCGCCACGTCCACGCCGACCTCGATCACCGTGGTCGCCACCAGAATCGGTGTTATGCCGGATTCAAAATCGGCCATGACCTGCGATTTTGTGGTGTCATCGTCACGCCCGGTCAACGTGGCGAATCGAATGCCTTTGAACTGCGGCAGCGATTGCAGACGCTCCACGATTTCCGCCACGGAATGCAACGGAGGGCGTTGTGCGCGCCGGTCGTCGTCTTCGCCAAGATCGTAGCGTCGTCAAAAGCCGCGGCCGACGAACCTGCGGTTTTCGAGCCTGAAGCCGCTGACGCCGCCAGCGCGCCGTCCGCATCTTCGGCATCGGCGTCAATGCGCGGGCAGACCACGTAGGCACGTTCCCCCGCGTCGATGCGCTTGCGAATCAGGCAAACATTTCGCCCATCAACGACGCATTGTCTTCCGGCACCACGAATGTGCGAATCGGCTTGCGGCCGCCGGGAAGTTCGGTCAGCGAGGAAATGTCGAGATCGCCGAACCAGGTCATGGCTGCGGTGCGCGGAATCGGCGTGGCCGTCATGACCAACAGATGAGGCGCCGTAGAACCCTTGGAATTCAACGATTCGCGCTGTTCCACACCGAAGCGGTGCTGTTCGTCGATCACCGCCAAGGTGAGGTTCGGCGCCTGGAAACTCTTGGAAAATGCGGCGTGCGTCGCCACGACGATACAGGGCATGCCCGATGCGGCTGCTGCGAGCACGCGACGACGTTCGGCAAGTCGCATACTTCCCGTGAGAAGAAATACAGGAATCTCCCCATCTTTTGTGCCAAATATATCGTTTCCTTTGCCGGAAAATCCGGTTTCCACATCATCAGATGCGGCCAAATCAAGAAGGTCTGCAAGTTGTACACCTTTATCCACAGCATTATTGTGAATTGTTTTTGCGTCGAATTCCCCATCTTTCGAACTTTGCGCGGACCGTTTATTGCTTCGTCGCGCATTGGCATCATCTAGATTTTTCTGATTATCGCTCGAATTTGCGTCGCTTTTTCCCAGTTTGGATACCATTGTGGAAATGCTCGCATAATGCTGTTCGGCAAGAACCTGCGTTGGCGCTACAAGCACGGCCTGGCCGCCTGATCCGACGGCCTGCATCATGGCAGCAACCGCGACCACGGTCTTACCGGAACCGACCTCGCCTTGCAGCAATCGTTGCATGGGGTAATCGTGCGCCATATCGGCGGAAATATCGGCGATGACCTGCTGTTGGCCGTTCGTAAGGGCGAATGGCAGCGACGCGATGAAATCGTCTTTCAACCGCGTTTCAGGGCATGCGGTAGCCTTGGATTTGCGCGATGCATCGCGTGATTTGACGAGCGCGGTCTGGCAGATCAGCGCTTCCTCATATCGCAACGTTTGCAAGGCGTTATCGAAATTCTTGCGATCAACCGGATCATGAATCGCCATGAATGCCTCAGCACGATGCATAAGCCATATTCCTCACGAAAATCTTCCGGAATAATATCGGGAATAGCATTACCGAGTACTTTAATCTGTATTTCTCGATCAATTTGGGGAATATCAAAATCCCCTTCTTGCGTAGGATTATCTAAGAAATTCCCTGCATTTTGCGTTGCCAGATATTCGGCTCCGCGCAACGCATCCATATATTTCAATACCGATTCATGAATATGTTCGCTGGAAATTCGCGAAGTTGCATGATATACCGGTCGTGGACGGCAAACTCGTTTCAGCGCTTCGTCGATCGTTTGCGCATCGTATTTCAGATTGCCGAGAGGCAGATTCGCAGGATCGCCGAAACCGTCGTTCCATTCCCCGTTTTCCGACTGCGATTGCACGGGATTGATGGTGAGCAGGTCGGGATGCGTGAATTGCAGACGATTGTCGTACACGCTTGGCTCGCCTGCGACGACGAGCAGCGCTCCCGCGTGCAGTTTGCGCTGCACCCAGTCAACATACGATTTGCGATACGAAAAGAAGACCAGCGACGCCAACGATTTTGGGGTGTTGCGACGCGCTGCGAAATCGTCGTCCGTGACTGTTGCGATCAGGCGGAAGCCTCGACGTGCATGGGGAAAACACGCGTTTCGAGCACATGCGCGGCGAACGCCATTTTCTCCCCGATTTTCGCTTCATGCAGTGAGCGCGCGGGAACCGGATCGGTTACGCGGAACGGATAATAGGTCAGGGCGTCGCCAACTGACACCACACCAAGCGATTTCAGCGCGCCGACTCTGCGGCGGTTGCTCTCGATTGATGAAATCGGTGTTTCCAGTGTGGTGCTCATAACGCACCATCTCCCAGTTATGCCGACAGATGCGGCTTCTACCACTGGGTACGACTCAAACCGCCCAAATTCCCCACTCGCTGGAGGAATACGGACGCAAACCAGCCCCTCAGCGGGCAAAAACCTCCACCCACTGGAGAAATCACCCCGTCCACAAGCCCCTTAGCGGGCAAAAAGCTCCAGTCGCTGGAGAAATCAGGACGCAAACCAGCCAACCAATGGGAGTATTCCTCCACCTACTGGAGGAATACGGACGCAAACGCCACTGTACGCGGGAAGATTTCTCCATCGAGTGGAGAAATCCGAACGCTTAAAGCCTGGCGGGATCAAGATAAAGCAAAACCCCGGTGACCATTGGTCTACCGGGGTTTCAAGCTGTTATTTCGCGATTCACGCTTCAACGCGCTGAACCTTGCCAGCCTTGATGCACTTGACGCAAACGCGAACGCGAACGTTCTCGCCGTCGATGGTGGTGCGAACCGGCTGCAGGTTCGGGCGGAAGGTGCGCTTATTGCGAATATGTGAGTGCGAAACGGTGAAACCGGTCTGCGGTCCCTTGCCGCACACTGCGCAACGAGCTGCCATAATGGACTCCCTATAATTACTATTGACTTGCAAGTCTGCGCGTTCGATGCCCCGCAACTGAATGCAAGGCAGAACACACAACTTCTCAACTATACAACCAGCCCCAGCCAATCGCAAATTTGTGGATAGCAATCGCCTTAAATTCCCCGGAATGCCGCTGTCTGGTCAACATGCGTCAGGTCGGCAGACAGCGCATCCAAACCACCATTTGCCCGCGCATAGACGCCGCCAGCCAGTCATAGCCCGATCCGCCAGCCAGTCAAACCGCCCAGCACACCCCACCCGGCGTCGTCGCGCTAGTTCTTCGAACGTCCTTCGGCTCCAAAACGCAGGCTCATCGCAACCGCGCCGATCACATCACCGCCATCGCGCATTCCAAGCATCCAAGCCGCATCCTGAGCCAGTAGCGGGAAACCAGCATCCGTCAGGCAAATCGCGGCGCGGGCAATCGTATCTAACACCTTGTCTTCCGGCGCAACCGGCACGCCGCCGGATCGCAGCGCATCGCACGCATCCCCATATTTCATATCCGGCGAAGGCAATCCCATCTGCTACTCACTTCTTCGGCCTCATCGCGCGCGGCCGTACGGAATGGCGTGCCGCCGTTGACCATCATCGCATAGCAGGCGAGCGCTTCCGGCAGACGTCCCAACTGCCACAATGCGTAGCCAAGTCGATAGTAGAGTACTTCGCAATCGATAGGCAGCACTGCGATTTTCAACGCGCCGATGAGCACGTCGGCCGCTTTGCCGTATTCGTCGGTTCTTGCGTATACCTGCGATAGTTCCTCGTAGAAACGTACGCTGGTTGGGGCAAGTTTGATGCAGGCGCGCAGCTCACGTTCCGCGCGCTCATAGTCGCCATTGTTTTTGGCGAGTTCCCCAAGATTCTGGTGTACGTCGACTACAGCATCCGGCAGTTTCCAGTAGCGCGTGTGTTCGTCGCCGTCTAGCAGGGAGATGATGAGTCGCACGCCTGGACGGCTGCAGTAGAGCGGAATTTCGCCATTTTCGCCAATTTTCGCTACGCCTGTCTCGTCAGTTCCGCCCGCTTCGCACACCCCACCTGCTTCACCGCTTTCGCCAAGTTGCGCCAACGCGGCTTCCAATTGGAGTTCGGCGACCATGGGGGATCCTTCGTTTTCTTCCATGATCGCGTTCACATCATCGGTGGAAACCGGCGATTCGTCATGCATCACGTCAAGTTCGCAGGCACGGTCGGCACGTAGGAATCCCCGCAATCCTTCAGGCAGCGCACGTTGATCCTGCCATTCGGAAACACGTTTCTCCAAGAATACGGCTGACGTTGCCAGCGGTGTGATTGGCGTCAGGGCACGGTTCCCATCAAAGAAACCCACATAACGCACCGGGCGCAGCAAATTGAGCAGCGCCAGCGGATCGACATCCAACGGAACCACGTCGCATTGTCCGTTTTTCATGGCAGGCAGCGCACCCATCATGAATGGCACGCGATCGAATCCCATGGAAATCACGGGAATGCCGTCAGCATCCCCCACGCAACCGGTCAGATCGACTTGCGTCAGTCGTACGCTTGACGAGAACGCCGCCCACGCAAGCATGCCCGCCAATCGCACGGCATACGCGGAGGCGAATCCGTCGCGATATTGCGACGCAACCGGCATGATCGCCGTGTTCGGTATGCTGAAACGCACTACCATCACGCCGCTGGACGCATCGACGTCAAATCGGTAATGCAAGCGGAAAGGCAATTCGAGATTTTCGCAAACATTGGCGAATCTGGTGCTGATATCCCAATTTCCGCCGCGTGCCCCTTCCGTACCCCTCATTCTACGGAAGTTGTTTTCACCTTCCTGCAGACCGTCGATTGCCACGATCGCACCCGACACGTTTCGCAGATACTGTTGCGATTTCGCAATATAGAAGTTTTCGTCGATGCACGCTTCCGGCATACCTCCGTGCACCGCCCTGCGCGCTTCGTCGTCGGCATAGTCGATGCGGTTAAGCGCCGATTCGACCGCCTGCACAACATTGAATTGTTCATTGGAAAGATCGTTGCCGTTGCAGCGCAGCCAGAATCGTTTCGTCGTGCTCAGTCGGATCACATCAAAATCGTTTTCGGCAGCAATGTCTCGGATGCCCGCAGCACCGGCTTCCACCAAAAGTCGTGCCGCGAATCGTTCGAATGGCAACGCTTGCGCGGAGTTCGTGACGCCACGCCAGATGATCATGTCAAGCGTGTCAGGCAATGGCTGGCTCAATATCGAGCGCAATATTTCAGCGTTCGCACCAAGCATGTCCGGAACTTCCCCACTCATACAGACTCCTCGACTCTTCGCAGAAATATGCCGACGCAACAGCGCGGCGGCAGTCACACACAGCAAACTTAGTTCGTGTTTCCCAGTATTTTGACACGTTCCAATATACCGTTCTGCGAACGTTTTTCACGACATCAACATACGACATCAACATACAGATGATGCATCTACAATCTGCACATGTTCATCTCCGTCATTTCAGTATTCCCAGTATTATTTGCAGCATTTCGATATTTCAGATTTTTTATGTCGATCACACATCAGTCGCAATGTTCATGCAATGTTCATGCGTAACGGCAGAGCGCTCCCCTTACAGCCGCTTAAGATGAACTGTAGTATATACAATAGTGAATTGACGTTTATTCGAAAGAGTCAACAATCATGTCCGAACGCGCAACAGCGCCCGCATCCGCACCTACGTCCGACATGGCCTCAGAGACTGCCCCAGAGCATATGCCGGACCCCAACGCAAAACTTACCACCCGCGAAAAGAAGTGGATCGTCTACGATGTCGGCAATTCCGCATTCGTGATGCTGTCGACCGCAGTCGTGCCAATCTACGCGAACTCGCTGCTGCAGTCCGCCGGCCAATCGAATATCGTGTCGACATGGGGGTACGCGCAGACCATCGCGTCGCTGATCATCGCGGTGATGATGCCTGTGCTTGGATCCATGGCCGACGTGCAGGGCATGAAGGTGAAGTTCTTTACCGGATTCTTCCTGACGGGCGTGGTCGCTGCTGTGCGATGGCGTTGCCGCTCAGCTGGCTCGTTTTCTTGGTGGTGTGCATTCTCGCCACGGTCGGCCTGAACGGTTCGCTCACGTTCTACGATTCCATGCTGGTCGATATCACGTCGAATGAACGTATGGACGCGTGTCCTCGCATGGTTTCGCATGGGGCTATATTGCTCCACGATTCCGTTTATCGCCTGTATCGCGCTGATTTTCGGCGGTCCGTCGTTGCTTGGATGGTCCACGGTGGCATGCACGCGCGCTTCGTTCGTAATCACCGCATTGTGGTGGGTGGCGTTCACCATTCCGCTGCTCACCAGCTATAAGCAGGTGCACTACCGCGCTACCGCGGGTCAGACCGGTGAGGCCATCCGCGGCACATTCGCAGAGCTCGGCTCCACTTTTCGTGCAATCCGCAAGAACAAGCCGCTGTGGATGTTCATGATTGCGTTCTTCTTCTATATAGACGCGGTGAACACGGTGATTTCCATGAGCACCTCATACGGCACTCAGCTGGGCATCGACTCCACGCATCTGGTAATGGCGCTGCTGGTCACGCAGTTCGTGGCATTCCCGAGCGCGATCGCTTATGGCAAGCTTGCCGGTCGTTCGGCGCGAAAACCATGATCACCACGCTGTGGTCGCCTATATCTGCATTGTGCTGTTCGCCGCGTTCTTCTTGCGTTCCGCAACGGAATTCTGGATTCTTGCGATTCTCGTAGGCCTGTTCCAAGGCGGTATCCAGGCGTTGTCGCGCTCGTATTACGGCAAGATCATTCCAAAGAATCGTGCCAACGAATATTACGGTTTCTATGATATTTTCGGCAAGACCGCTTCGATTATCGGCACTTTCCTCGTTGCGACCACCACGTCGCTGACCGGCAACGCTTCGGTGGGCGTGCTTTCGATCGCAATCCTGCTGATCGTCGCCCTCATCTTCCTCCTCCTGCAAAAAGACCCCACCCGCAAGTAGTACTTGTCTACTAAATGCGCATGTAGATTCAATCACCGCAACCGATTGATTCTGCATGCGCATTTTGCTGCAATAGTGAAGCTTTCTCTTGGCAACAAGGAAGGCTCCAAGCCGCCGGGGGTATTCCCCGGCATCTTCATATTCACCGAAAGAAACGTTGGCAGAGCTGCTTCATGCCGTATTTCCGATGTCGCCTTACGTCTGAAAAGTCGCGCATGGCAAGAGTCGGCCGCATAGTAATCGCAATTGCGATTTTCACTGAAGAAAGCAAGTTTGGCGCGAAAATCAGAAGAAATTGAGGGCACGTGCCACTTCGTCGACGATGTCGAGCATGGCGCTGCGCGCACGTTCAGGCTCCCCCTTGGCGATCGCGTCGGCTACGGCATCATGCGCGTCAAGTGCGTCGGACTTCGGCTTCATCGGGTATTTGCCGAGTTCCACGCGACCACGCAGCACGGTGGCGATGGTGTCGGAAAGCGCGGCGAACAGCTCATTGCCGCTTTCATGCAGAATCAGCGTATGGAATTCCACGTCAAGATCATGGAATTGCGCAAGCCCGGCTTCGCCTTCCTCGTTGGCTTCGGCGATCTGCCGCATTCGCGCCGCATACACGGGGAATTTCGCCTTGACGTCGAGGGGGGCAAGACGTGCGGCGGAAGCTGCTGCAGCCGGTTCGACGGCCAGTCGCAGCTCAGTGAGGGATGACAGCTGCCGTTCGCGTTGCGTGGAGTGGAGACGCCATTCGATCACCTGATGGTTGAGCGCCTGCCATTCGCCGAATGGACGTGCAACAAGTCCGATGCGACGTTTGACGAGTACCGCATTCATGGATTCCAGTGTTTTCGCGACTTCTCGCGCCACGGTTCTGGAAATACCGAAACGACTTTGCAAGGCTTCCAACGTAAGGCTTTCGCCAGCCTTCCACACGCCGTCAAGCATTTCGATGGCGAGCGTTCGACTCACCGAATCCTGCATCAGCTCACCGACGGTATTTTCTGCGATTACCGTGCCTTCAGCCATCGATCGCTCCTCCCTTGTCCACTTCACACCATGCCTGCTTTGTTTCACGGTATGTTTCACGTATTCTGCGACACGCACGGCAATCACCAATCGCAGATGATTGCGTATCTGCGATTGCGTGATTTACCGCCATTTTGCACTATCTTCAGCATAGCAAGTCACACGATTTTTCCAATTCGTAGTACTTTTTATTTGACTGATACTACTTTTACGGTTTATAGTAGTCTTATTCCTGGTGCGGAGCGGCACAGGATCGTCAATAGCAAGGAGAGCAACATGAGCATTCACGTAGTGGTGATGGGCGTTGCAGGATGCGGCAAATCCACCGTCGCAGAAGCCATCCATGAACGACTCGGATACGTGTACGCGGAAGGCGACGACTTCCACCCGCAGGCAAATATCGACAAAATGTCAGCCGGCATTCCACTCACCGATGAGGACCGCTGGCCATGGCTGAACGTCATCAACTCCTGGATGGTGGCACGCGAGGCGCTCGGCGAAAACACCGTGGTGTCCAGCTCCGCGTTGAAGCGCAGCTACCGCGAGGTGCTCGCCAAAAACGTGCCCACATTCTTCATTCACCTCAACGGCAGCCACAAGCTCATTCAGCAGAGGCTCAGCGAACGCAAGGGCCATTTCATGCCGCCCGCGCTACTACCAACCAGTTCGCCATTCTTGAGCCGCTTGCCCCCGAAGAGAACGGCGTGGAAATCTCCATCGAAGGCAGCGTCGACGAAATGGTCGACCGTGCCATCAAAGCGTTGAACGCCTACGCCGCAACTGTGGCCGCCCAAACCGCAACCCAGGCCGCCTAACCCACCATTCCCCAGTCCGCATGTGTCCGATTCGGCAGAAACGGACAGACAAACCCAAAACCGGTGCATGTTTGTCCGATTCCACAGAAACGGACAAACAGGACCCAAAACAGCAGCCCAACTGTCCGATTCACCAGAAACGGACATGTACGCACCCAAAATGGGCTTCCATTTGTCCGAATCTCCAGAATCGGACAAATCTAGCAAGCCAACCCCATGAATCGAGGAGGATTCATGAACCTTATTGCTGCGGCGATCATCGGCATCGCATCATCGTTCTCCTTATCGCGGTATGCAAAGTGCATCCGTTCCTTTCCCTGCTTGCCGGCTCATTCGCGATGGCCGTGTGCGCGGGCGTGGAATACGACAAGGCATTCGACAGTTTCACGTCCGGCGTCGGTTCCACCATCGCCAACGTCGGCCTGCTTATCGCATTCGGCTCGATCATCGGCACGATCCTGTTCAAGTCGGGCGGCGCCGACACCATCGTCGACACCATCATGTCCAAGACGCCGTTGCAGCGTCTGCCGTGGGCCATGGCACTGATCGCGTTCATCGTCGGCATTCCGATGTTCTTCGAAGTCGGCGTGGTCATTCTCATTCCGGTGGTGCTCTTCGCCGCCCGCCGCGCCAAAGCTCCGGTCGTACTGCTGGGCATTCCAGCCCTCGCAGGCCTGTCCACCCTGCACGCATTCGTGCCGCCGCACCCCGGCCCGCTGACCGCCATCGGCGCACTGAACGCAAACCTTGGCATCACCCTGGCGCTCGGCCTGATCGTCGCCATTCCGACCGTGATCATCTCCGGCCCGCTGTTCGGCAAGCTCGCCGCCAAGTGGGTGCCGATCGCGGCCCCAGAAAACACTGCTGAGGCAGAAGCCCCGAAATCCGCGGAAAACCGCCCGTCTTTCACTTCCGCAATCGCCGTCATCCTGCTGCCGGTCGTGCTTATGCTCGCATCTTCCATCGTGGATCTGACCGGCCAGAGCGAAACCGTGTGGGGACGCGCGCTCGCCTTCATCGGCACTCCGCTGGTGGCTCTGCTCATCACCACGATTTTCGCGATGGTTGTGCTCGGCTACATGCAGAAGTTCACTCGCGACGCGGTCAATGGCATGGTCGGGCAGTCGTTCAGCTCCGTCGCCGGCATTATTCTGATCGTCGCCGCCGGCGGTGGTTTCAAGCAGACGCTTGTCGATTCCGGCATTGGCGACGTGATCGCCAATTCGATCACCGAATCCGCATGAATCCGCTGATCGCAGGCTGGCTGGTCGCCGTGCTCATCCGCCTGGCAACCGGCTCCGCAACCGTCGCCACCGTCACCGCATCCGGCATTATGGTGCCGCTCGCCACCGGCATGAGCCCGACGCATCTGGCGATGCTGGTGCTCGCCATCGGCGCAGGTTCCGTATTCTTCTCGCACCTGAATGATGCAGGATTCTGGCTGGTCAAGGAATACTTCGGTATGACCGTCGGTCAGACATTGAAGACCTGGTCGCTGATGGAAACGATTCTGTCGGTCACCGGCTTGGGTTGCGTCATGCTGCTTTCGCTGGTGCTTTGACGCAACACTTCGCACACGAATTGCGATTGCGATTCGCGCGCATCATATCTGAAAAAACATATCTGAAATACAAAAAACTTGCCGTCCATTCGTTTTCCGCATCTTCTTTTCTGCGTTGCGGAAGATGCTGAAAGCGGGTGGACGGCACCAATCCCAATCAAATTCCATATCAAACAAAACCGTAGAAAGAAGAACATCATGCAGCTGGCAATGATCGGTCTGGGCCGAATGGGTGGCAATATGGCGAAGCGCATCGCGGCGGCCGGACACGAAGTGGTCGGATACGACCGCTCCCCCGAATCGGATCGCACCGTGGCAAGCTCGAAGAGATGGTGGCAGCGCTCACCGCGCCGCGCATCGTGTGGGTGATGGTGCCCGCAGGCGAGGCGACCGACAGCACCATCAACGAATTGGCGGAGCTGCTGGAACCCGGCGACATGATCATCGATGGCGGCAATTCCCGTTACACCGATGACGCGCGCCACGCGGCCGAACTTGAGCCGAGGGGCATCCATTTCATGGATTGCGGTGTTTCCGGCGGCGTATGGGGCATTGACCGCGGATACGCGCTTATGGTGGGCGGCAGCGAAGAGGATTTCGAACGCGCTCGCCCGATTTTCGAAGCGCTCAAGCCTGAAGGCGATTCCGGACTGGTGCTCGCAGGCCCGGTCGGCGGCGGCCATTTCGCCAAAATGGTGCACAACGGCATCGAATACGGCATGATGCAGGCGTTCGGCGAAGGTTTCGCCACTATGGTGAAGTCCGATCTCATCAAGGATCCGGCGGCCGTGATGACTTCATGGCGAGACGGTTCCGTGGTACAGTCCTGGCTGTTGGATTTGCTGGCGATCGCGTTCAAGTCCGATCCGACGCTGGAATCCATGCCGCCGGTGGCCAACGAATCCGGCGAGGCGAAGTGGATGATCGAGGCTGCGCTCGAACTGGGCGTGCCGACACCCTCCACCGCGGCCGCGCTGTATGCCCGCCAGACTTCCCGCGGCGGCGCGGACGACATTCTGCGCGTCGTCTCCACCATGCGCGCCCAGTTCGGCGGCCACGTCACCAAGATCGACGAAATCGCCACCCACTGAGAGTGCTTTGAATGTCCGATTCTGCAGAAACGGACAAACAGGCCCAAAAACATCCAGCCCAACTGTCCGATTCACCGGAAACGGACATCCAAACACCAAAACCAGCCTATGAACGTCCGATTCTGCAGAAACGGACACTCCACACAGCTTAAGAACGCCCTATCTCACTATATATGCAGACGTCCTCCAGCAAAACAGCACTTCGGGGGTACGTTTTTGGCTGTTTTAGCCAACCGACCTGCCATATATAAGCGAGATAGCTCCGGACAGGGGTGTGTTTCTGCCATATATAAGGCAGAAACACACCCCTTTGGCTTATTTGCGTCCGAATTCCTCCAGCGAGCGCACACAGGGCTCAGCGGCCGTAGACTTCGTGCACGAACTTTTCGAATGCGGCGATGGAACGCTCCACCTTTTCCGTATCGATGCAGTACGCCATACGGAAGTAGCCGGGCACGCCGAAACTGTCGGATGGCACGAGAATCAGGTCGTAATCCTTGGCCTTCATGCAGAACGCATTCGCATCATCCTCAAGCGCCTTCGGGAAGATGTAGAACGTGCCTCCCGGGCGCACCACGTCGAATCCGAGGCGCACCAGCGCGTCATACAAGAGGTTCATGTTCTTCTCGTACACGGAAAGATCGCTGGTTTCGTCCACCACCTTGGCCACGGCCAGCTGCACGCTGGATCCTGGGCAGTTGTGCCGGTTCCGCGGCTGATCTGCCCGCACATCGGCACGATCAGTTCGGCATCGGTAGCGCGCGGGTTCACCGCCACGTAGCCGATGCGCTCGCCCGGCAGCGACAGCGACTTGGAGTACGAGTAGCACGAGAGCGTGTTGTCGTAGAACTTGCTCGGGTACGGCTGCACACCCCCATCGAACACGATTTCACGGTATGGTTCGTCGGAAATCAGGAAGATGTCGTGCCCGTATTCGACCTGCTTGGCGCGCAGGATTTCAGCCAGTCGGGTCAGCGTTTCGGCGGAATAGACGGTCCGGAAGGATTGTTCGGCGTGTTGATGAGCACCGCCGCGGTTCCCGGGTTCAGCGCCTGTTCGAACGCTTCGAAGTTGATTTGGAAGTTTTCGGTGTCGGCCGGCACCACGGTCAGGTGCGCACCGGTTCCGTTGACATACGGCTGGTACTCAGGGAAGTAGGGGGCAAAGGTGATGACTTCGTCTCCAGGCTTGGTCACCACGCGCAGTGCGTGGGCCAGCGCACCGGCCGCACCCGTGGTCGGGAAGATGTAGTCGGTCGTATAGTCCATGTCGAAGCGGCGGTTGAGGCTTTCCGCAATGGCCGTGCGCACCGAGGTAATGCCCAGCGACGGCGAGTATCCGTGCAACGCGACCGGTTCCGCCTCTTGGTACAGGGCGATCATTTCGTCGGTGAAGCTTTGCGGGCAGGGCACGCTCGGATTGCCCAACGAATAGTCGAACACGTTCTCGTAGCCGATTTCGGCACCGCGCGCGGTCGCGTATTCGCTCAGCTCGCGGATCACGGATTTTCCGCCGAGCATGGCCTTGTAAGCTTCGTTGATCATGGACAACCTCCCCGTCGTTCGTTCATTTCGCACGTTCGCGTTTTTCCGCAGGACAATCCGCGGAAAAACGCCGCTATATCGTTTCTACACCGGATTGTCACAGCCGGCTTTCGATGGTCACTTGGCAGACGGCGGCTGCTGTTGCGAAATCGCCATGCCGGGTACGAATCCTTCGCTGAAGATCCTGCGCCAGTATTCGAGCATGTCCGCTTTCGACATTGACATGAACATGCCTGCCGCGAGTACGGCGACGTCCTCGTTGAATACGGTGTCGAGCGGCAGTTTTCATGCAGTTTCGGCCAGCGCTGCAGTACGGCCAGCATGCCTCCGACGGTGAAATCGAGCATGAGATCGGTTTTCAGGTCGAGACTGTCGGCATCCAATCCGAGCACGGAGATCATGGTCAAACGCCCGAATTCCTTCAACGACGAAACGAGTTCCGGCGAGCTGTGCGGACCTGCCAGCAAGGCCAATCGGTCGAGACGCTGACGCTGTTCGGGATCGCGCAGCAACGCGGTGACGTGCTTGCGCCATTCGGTGTCAGGATTGAAATCCCGCCCTGGCACGCCCGGCATTGGCGTGTCTTCGACGGCGTGCAGAATGGCGGAGTCGGCCAATTCCGGCAGTCCGGAGAAATGATAGTAGAAGGAATTGCGATTCACGTCGGCCGTGCGCACGATGTCGGTGACGGTGATTTTGTTGTACTCGCGTTCCGAAAGCAGCTCCCAGAAGGCGTTTTCGAGACGATCTTTTGCTGGCAGGATTTCCGAATCCCTACGTGGTCGTGGCATCAGTACCCCCTAATAATTAGTCACGTTGCCTCATAACCACGTTTTATTGTACAAGTTGTCTAGACCGAATTTCGGCAAATGTCGTATACGAATTCACGCTTACAACACAAGTACGCTACGCGAACAGTGCCCGCCCACGTTCGCACAGTACTCACGCCTCATTCGCGCTTCACTTTCGCTGAACTTTCGGATTGCGAGCGAGCGCCGCCTGCAACAGAATCACCAACGCCTGATTGATGTTGCGCCGATCCGCACTGCTCAAGCCAACATATGTGCCGAGCATTTCAGGAATCACTTTCGGACCGGCCGCCACGATCGCAGAAATACTGCCCGCACCGGAAGCCTCAAGCACGGAGAACAGCGCGTCGACCGCATGCTCACGCTGTTCTTTGGAAAGTCCCGCAAGCCAGCCGTTCAGCGACTTGTTGAACACCACCGAACTGTCGGCCACATCTTCGGCTTGGCGAATTCACCCCCGTGCATCTGCCACGAGAAGGCGAAATGCTGCATGATGCCGTCCACGTCGGATTTCACCACCACGCAACGTTCGGGGGTTTCAAACACCATGCCCACCACCGAGGAGTCCGGCACGATTTTCACAATGCGGTCGCTCACGCTCGCATATTCGAAACTTTTCACCACTTCTTCGGGGAAACCCGGCCCGTCGAGCGAGTAAATGCGTTCAACGCGGTCCTTGATCTCGTCTTCGGCGTTCATGGCCGCATATACGGCCAGATTACCACCTTTGGAGTGACCGGTCAGCAGTATCGGCCCATCCCACAGCGAGGCGACTTTTTCAGGTATTCAGCTGCGGAAACCTGTGCTGGAACCGGGTATTGGAAGGCCATGTTGAAGTCTTCCTTCCATCCGACCAGCGAATCATCAGTACCCCGAAACGCCACAACCAGCGTTCCCGACGGCAGCCGGAAAGTCACTGCCGCGAACTGCGTTTGCGCACCACCATCGAACTGCTCGCAATACGCGCTCATCTCAACGTCGGAAAACCGCGGATTCGCCGCCACAGCATGGTAGAAGTCGTGCGTCACCTGCGGATCGACCAATCCCACGTTCTCCACATCATGGTCGGCCACGGGCTTGTCGTGGTTCAGCTCGTCATCGGCACGCGCAATCGTCACGCCGCCAAACGGGGGCTTGCGCAGCATACGCAACGATGCGATCGGACGCCGAATATCGAATTGCTTCGCACGCGCCTGCAACGTACCGTATTTCGCTACCAAATCGTCCAATCGCAGCACGCATTCCGGTACTTCGTCGTACGAAAGCTGCGCCAACACCAATGCGTCGGCCTCGCGGAACGGCAATGCCTCGAAACTGCGCGTTTCCGTGCGCGCATAGTCAATAATATTGCCCATCACGCATCCCCCTCCTTGTCGTTGCGCAGTTCCCCGACAGCGACTTTCGCCGCACTGGCTGGAATCGCCTTGAACACGTCTTTGATGAGTTCGCGCGTTTGCACGTCGGTACCTCTGGCGGCTGCCACGATTTTCGGCAGCGAATCCGTCCAATTCGCCACCAGATCAGCGATATTACCGTACCCCGCGGCTGCGAAGATGTCGTATATCTGGTTGATGGCCCGTTCCCGTTGTTCCTGGCTTACGCGGTCGAACCATCCGTCAATGGTTTTGCCGATGAGTTGCGCACCGCCTGTCAGCTCGCTTGCCTGCTCGAATTCGCCGGATTGCGTCACTTGCCAGCTTGATCCCATATGCTGCAGAATGCTTATGGCGTCGGCTTTGACGAAGGTTGGTTTGATTTGCGATTGCAACAGCATGCCGATAATGGAGGATTCCGGCACGGTTTTGTCGATTCGTGCCGCGATTGCCTGATATGCGCGGCTATGCACCATGACTTGAGACATTCCAGGACCGTCATGCGAGAAGATGCGGGAGATTCTGCAGTTGCGTCCCGGCACGCTTCCTCCGAGCGCCGGCAGCAGTCCGAGCCGTTGCGCACGTTCGTTGGTCGCTTCAATATCGCTTTGCGTGATTTGCATGGCCGCATATACCGCCATATTGCCGCCTTTGGAATGCCCGCCGATCATAATGTCGGGTGATTTTTTCGCCGAGAGGAAACGTTCCGTCCTGTCCAGAATCGAGTCCGCATATCGATATGCCGATTCTTGCGACGCACTGGGCAGCGCACCGCCATATTAAAATCCTCTTTCCAACCGACGAGCGTGCCGTCAGTGCCACGGAACGCAACATATAAGCCGAAATCGGCACCCAAATCGAAGGCCATCGCAGCGAATTGCTGCTGCTCGCCCTCATCCAAACGTTCGGCATACTCCCCCACCCGCAACCCGCGGAATCGCGGCGATTCGCAAACCGCACGCAGCAACGAAAGCCGATAATCATTCATTTCAGAGGAATTCGAAACAAACATCTCATCGTAGCTTTCGGCGCGCAGCAAGTCACGGATCGGCACGGTCGCCACCGACTTGGCCTCGCCGAATGCTGGAACCAAGCCCGGCAATCGCATGTAGGAAAGCTCGGAAAGCACCAAGGAATCGACATTGCTGAACGCCAATTCGCCAAACCCGCGGAACTCGCGGCGCACATAATCCACAACATTGCCCATGCCTCAACTTTAGTCCGTTCACGGCTCCGGACACATGTCACCACGCGCATTCCCACATGTTCTCGCGCACGCCCCCGCACACCCACGCTCAAACCGACTCAGCCACGCACTGTAGGATATGTGCGAACACAAGTTGCGAACACGCATCTCGAACACGCATCGCAGACGCAGCGAACGCAAGTCGCGCGCACCAGTAATGCATGCGAATCAAACTTATGAAGGGACGCTTCAGAACACTATGGAACCGATTGGAATCGTTGTGGATTGGCTGAAAACCAATTCCGGAAAAATCATTCTGCTCATTGTCGTTGCACTGCTTGCGGCCGTTATCGACAAGGCGCTTACCCGAATCGTGAGCAAAGTGCTGGACCGTTCGCAAGTGCCGAACGCTTCGATTTTCATCAATATTCTGCGCGCGGTGGTGTGGACGTTGGCTGTGGGCACTGTGCTGCAGCCGGTGTTCGGCATTAATCCGACCACGATTTTCACCGCGCTCGGCATTGGTGGTCTTGCGGTGTCGCTCGGTATGAAAGATACGATCGCGAACATCATCGGCGGTTTCGGTCTGATGCTTGGCCGTGTAATCCAGCCGGGCGATCTGGTGAATGTGGCGGGCACCGATGGCGTGGTCGAAGATATCAACTGGCGTCAGACCGTGGTGCGCGAGCGCAATGGCAACGTCAAGATCATTCCGAATTCGATTCTGAACACCGCGTCACTGGAAAAACTCAATCCGTCCAATGAGATGCTGGTTCGTGTGCCGTTTACTGCCAAGGCCGGTACCGACATCGACGAGATGACCCGTCAGGTGGTTCAGGCCGTGCAGCGCGATACCGCCGATTTGGCCGATCCGCGCTTCCCTCCGAAAGTAAGACTGACCGGCTACTCCCCTTACGGCATCAATGTCGAAGTGTGCGCGTACGCCAAGCCGGAATCGTTGCTTCCCGACATGATCAACGCCGTGGCACGTTCCATCGCCAATGCTGATTTTCTTGAGAATCGCGCCATTAACAAGGAATCGTAATATCCTCGCGAACATAAGAAATCGCGGTTGACCCATATATATAAAGTGCCGCATGCAGTAGTCCACATGCGGCACTTTTTATACTGAAATTATTGCATCATTAGATTGATTGACGTAATAATAACCGTCACTACAATGTAAGTAACTACACCGACGTTCAGTATTGCCGTGCTCGTGCGAACGCCGCGAGGCAGTTCTTCCGGTGCGGTATAGAATTCAAAGTTCTTGCGATTGCGGATAAGCAACACTATGCCCGCGATGATCAGACCGTAATATAGCAGCATATAGATGCCGAATATCATCATTCCCGTCGCATTCTGGCCCATCCACTGCATCATGGCCGTTCCGTCGCCGTTTTCCGCACTGGTCAGCACGTTCATCAGACTGTCGATGTCAATGTTCGTCACCACCCATGGCGCGACCACGCCACCCATGAAGTTGACGATCATGTGCATGGCCACCGAATAACGCAGTTGCTGGTGCGCACGTACACGTAGCCGAACATAAGACCCAATGCGAATGCGTAGAAGAACTGGAACAGGTTCATGTGCACCAGAGCAAAGAACAGCGCGGAGAACACGATCGCGGTTTTTTCGCCGTATTTGCGCGTGCGGCTGATGAGTTCCTTGCGGAAGATCCATTCTTCGAACAACGGTCCGAGAATCACGAGGAACACCACGTTCCACACGTCGAATTGCATGGCCAGATCGCTCACCGAATTGCTGGCGTTGCCTCCGGAAAGCAGAGCCGCCAGCATATTGCCGATGAGACTGCCCCCATACATGAGCGGGAAGCACATGACCAGCAGTCTGAAGAATTGGCCCGGCTTCATGTCGAACTTGCGTGTTTCGATGACCGACGATTTGCCCATGATCAGTACTGCGAGCGGCATGGCCACAAGATACAAAGGGGCATCCGACGCCACATACACCGCCCAATTCGGCAGATTCGTGGTATGCAGTACTTGATAGAACACGCCGGAAAGCACCGTTGCAAGCGCATACCAGATCACCACCATCAGGCACATGCCTGCGCCGATGCGGGAGAACACGCTTTTCACGCGCCTGAGCCAAAGTTCATAAGGATTGGCTTGTGGCTGCGGATACTGCGGTTGTTGCTGATATTGGGATGGCTGTTGTGGATTCTGCTGCGGATGCGGTTGTTGCGGCCGCTGCGGATATTGGGGGTACTGCGGAAACGTCATATTTGCCTTTGCGACGACGTGCACGGGGTGCATATACGAAAATGCTGATATTCAGCACCTTAGTACAGGAATGCTGAATATCAGCTTACAATCTCATGACCGTCGTATGGGTGTCCGCAATGAAACAGCTCACATGGCGATTGGACGCGGAGCCACCACCCAATCGAAATCAGCGCAGCACGCCTTCGATCAGCGTGGTGATCAGATCGGTGTAGCTCACGCCGGTCGCCTCCCATGCCTTGGGATACATGGAAATCGGGGTGAAGCCCGGCATGGTGTTGATTTCGTTGACCATCACTTCGCCGTCGGCCGTCACGAAGGTGTCAACGCGGCTCAGGCCGGCGCCGTCGACTGCGATGAACGCTTTTTGGCGGTTTCGCGCACGCGGTTCAGAGTTTCTTCCGGCAGGCTTGCGGGCACTTCCACATGGCTTGCGTCGGAGTTCACGTACTTGCTGTCGAAATCATAGAACTGGTCGTCGCCCTCGGCACGCTTGTCAAGCACGATTTCGCCCGGCCAGCTGGCCTGCGGAGCCTCGCCGGCCTTCGGGCAGAGCACGGCGCATTCGATTTCGCGCGCTCGATGCCCTGTTCCACGAGCACACGCCAATCATGGTGGGACGCTTCGAACACTGCGGCGGCAAGCTCGGCCGCATCGCCCTCATGTTCGACCTTGGTCACGCCGAAGCTGGAACCGGCGCGGGACGGCTTCACGAACAGCGGGTACTGCAATCCGGCCTGCTGCACCGCGGCAAGCATCTCGTCCGCTTCGGCGGCGAATTCGGAAGCGGCATCATAATCGCGCACATCCAACGTGATGCCTGGAGCCACGGGAATACCGGCCGCAGCCAGCAATACCTTCGTATAATGCTTGTCCATGCAAGCGGCGGAAGCGAGCACACCGCAGCAACGTACGGCACGTTCATCATTTCGAACAGGCCTGAATCGTGCCATCCTCACCGTACGGACCATGCAATACCGGAAGCACGGCGTCCACGTGGCCAAGCGAAGTCAGCGTGCCGTCATCTTCACGAGCGAAGAAACCATCCTGGCCGAGTGCCACATCCAGCACCACATCTTTGGAGGAATCCGTCTTCTCCACCATCGGCAGGCCTTCGCTCATGTTCCACTTGCGTGGATCCTCGCCGCCTACGATCCACTCGCCGTTCTTGGTGATTCCCACCTCAATGGCTTCGAACTTGTCAGTATCCACGCGCGCAGCACGGCCCGCCGCAGAGATGCAGGAAATCGAATGCTCGTCGGCTTTGCCGCCATACATCACCACAATGCGCTGTTTTGCCATCTTTGTCTTATGCTCCATCAGTTGGTCCGTTGAACGCACGCGCGCCCAATACCGTCTGCCAATACTGTCTGTACTGTCTGTCTTCGCAATATCGCGCCGGTTCGCACTTCTGTTCGCCCGCGATACCACGCATTCGCAATATCGCAGTTCAGTATACAAACCGCACCCCACAGCCCACACACGACGAACCATAATTACACACGCCCGTCACTCATGTCCTATTTTCATGAATCATAGAATACGGAATCAAACGTTGGAATGATGCGATTGCAACCTGAAAAAACCGAGCTTAATCGCTTTGTCTAATCACGATTAGACTATTTTTATACAGATTTACTATTATTGCCGAAATATATGGCGATTGACGATTGACACATTCCGATTGACGTTTTACGCAATCGCATGCCTCGAAAAATAAAAAGACCGCACCTGAAAGTGCGGTCTTATCTGCAATCGCGATGTTGCGGAAAGCTTATTCTTCACTGATGCCTTCGCCGAAAAGTTCGGACAGCATTTGCGCGCAGGAGATGCCGTCGGAAAGCACGTGGCTCATGGCCGTGGCGAGCGGTGTAGGCACGCCATACTGCTTGCCGAGCGCCACCACCGCATCGGTGGTCGGCACGCCTTCGGCCACGCCGTTGCTCACCTTGGTGGCTTCCTCAACGCTCAGGCCCTTGCCCAAGTTGGAACCGAACGTGTAGTTGCGGCTCAACGGGGATCCGCAGGTGGCGATCAGGTCGCCCACGCCAGCCAAACCGGCGAACGTCTTCGGATCGGCGCCTGCCGCCTCGCCCAGGGCGGTCAGTTCGGCCAGGCCACGGGTTTCGATCATGGCGGCGGTATTTTCGCCGTAGCCGGCGCGCGGGCCATGCCCACGGCCAGCGCGACCACATTCTTCAGCGATCCACACATTTCCAAGCCGATCACGTCGCGGGTTACGAACGCACGGAAATAGTCGGTGGTGCAAGCGGCTGCGATCTTGCGCGCATTGTCGAGATTTTCGCAGGCGACCACGGTTGCGGCCGGCTCGCGGTCGGCGATCTGCTTGCTCAGGTTCGGTCCGGAAATCGCGGCGAAGCGGTCGGCCGGCAGGTCGAGCGTTTCCATAACGACTTCATCCATGCGCTTGCCGGTGGTGCGTTCGATGCCTTTCATCAGCGAGGCGACGAGTGCGGTTTCGGGAATCAGGTCCTTGAATTCGACGAGCGCGACGCGGGCGAACTGTGCGGCGATGGCCACGATCACAATGTCGGCGTTGGCTACGGCTTCGGCACGGTCGCCGGTGGCGGTCATGTTGCTTGGCAGCACTTTCACGCTGGGCAGGCGAACACCGTTGTGATGGTGGTCGCGAATGCCTTCCACAATCTCCGGTTCGATGGCCCACATAGTCACATTGTTGCCTGCATCGGCAAGCACCTGACCGAAAGCGGTTCCCCAAGCTCCTGCGCCCAGTACCGTCACGTTCGTCATATTTGCTCCTTGCATTACTCCGGGCATCATTCATAACCCGGAGTCTTGGCTCAAAAATTGCTTTTCCTATGCTACCGCCGGCTACGCACACCGCGATATATGCCGCAATACGCGCCATACGTATGCGCAATCGGCTGGCAGTATTTCGATTACCGCATTTCAGCAATCGCGTGTGCGGTCTTTTTCGATTCGGCCTTCTTCGATTCAGTCCTTCACTCGGCTCATCGTACGATAATCCCAATATCCATCGGGGGCTTGTTCGCCGCGGATTTCGGCCATGACTTCGGTCATGCGCACGCGGATGCGTCGGGTAAGTTCGTTGGCGGGATCCTCCGGCACTTCCTCACCCCAGGAATCGCAATCGGCGAGCAGATCCGCATAATCAAGCGCCTCGTCGTAGCACATGACCACGTTTTTACGCGGCCACGGCCACCAATGTTGATGCTTGCCGCACCCCACGTTACCGCGCAATACAGCGGAATCTGGTAGCCGAGTCGGCGCGAGGCCTCAAGCGCGATCATGCCCACGCCGTTTTTCATGCTCATCGGCCATTTCTGCGGGTCGCGCGTTACCGTGCCTTCCGGCCATACGGTTAGGGGTCGGCCGGAGGTAAGGATTTCCACGGAGGTTTCCTCGATGGCTTTCGCCTTGCCCGAACGGCGTTGCACGGGCTGCATGCCTACCAGTTGGAACCATTTGCCGATCAGCGGCCACGAGGCCATTTCGGCTTTGGCCATGTAGCGCGGACGGCGGCTTGATGGAACATGGAGATCATGGGCACGAACACGTCAAACATGGTGACGTGCGTGGCCGCGGTGATGAACGGACCGGTTTCCGGCACGTGTTCGATGCCCCACGCCTTGAGTTTGGTGCGGTTGCGGAATACGATGTCGCATCCGGTGAGCAGACGATGGGTCGCTTTCGGATTCTGCGCCGCGATTTCGGCTTCATTGGCTTTGCGCGGCCCGCATGGAAAGTCGTGGGTTGGGTCAACGAGATGGTGACGCTGTGCGAGCTTTGCGACTTGTTCGTCGCTTAACGGTTTGACCGCGGAACGCGGCGAGGGTTTTCCTTTGGATGCCATGCGTTCCATTCTGCCACCACCCATTCCGCTTGGTTGGAACGATTGCGCTCATGCACGACGCACACACGAAATACAAAAACACGGAATATACGAAAAAGGCGGAACTGGTGGATAGCTGGAGGACGATTGACGACGAAGATGTTGCGACTATCCCTAGAATCCGTCTGGACATGCAGTAAACACAATAACGATGAGGGAAACCCTTATATCTTCGGCTGTTCACCTCGTTGCAAACGCCATTCGATATCGACAATCATAATGCTATTCCGAAAGAATCTCTGCCGAAAATCGGCATTATTTTCAAAAACAATAAAACTTTTTGCATCACTATTATGCGCCATAACCCCCTAAATTAAGTTCAATAATTTATACACTGAATTACTAAGTTTTTGAGAACGAGCAACGGCAATATGTAAGCAAAAAGCCGGTGCCCACTGTTGTGAACACCGGCCTTACCAAGCCAATCAAGCTATATCAGCGATAAATCAAGCAACAAATCAGTCGAAATCTGCGCCGAGAGCTTCGAGCTTGCCACGGAAATCGGCATAACCGCGGTCAATCAGCGAAATGCCCTGCACATTGGACGGGCCCTTTGCCGCCAACGCGGCAATCAGATGGCTGAAGCCGCCACGCAGATCCGGCACGTCAATATCGCGGCCGGTCAGCGGGGTCGGTCCGAAAATAACCGCGGAATGCTTGTAATTGCGCTGCTGGAAACGGCATGGCAGCGATCCGAGGCATTCGCGATACAGCTGAATCGTGGCACCCATCTGCACCAGTGGCTTCGTGAAACCGAAACGATTCTCATACACCGTTTCATGCACGATCGACAGGCCCTTCGCCTGCGTCAACGCCACCACCAGCGGCTGCTGCCAGTCGGTCATGAAGCCCGGATGCACGTCGGTTTCGATCGCGACCGGCTTCAAATCGCCGCCCGGATGCCAGAAACGAATGCCGTTATCGGTAATGTCGAACTCACCACCAATCTTGCGGAACACGTTCAGGAACGTCATCATTTCAGGTGCGTAGCACCCTTGACGAAAATGTCGCCATGCGTGGCCAATGCCGCGGAAGCCCAGGAAGCGGCCTCGATGCGGTCGGTCAGCGAAGTGTGCGTGTAACCCTTCAGTTCCTTCACGCCTTCGATGCGGAACGTACGATCCACATCCACGGAAATGATCGCGCCCATCTTCTGCAGCACGCACACCAAATCCATGATTTCAGGTTCGGTGGCAGCGCCGGAAAGCTCCGTCTTGCCCTCAGCAAGCACGGCAGCAAGCAACGTCTGCTCGGTAGCGCCCACCGACGGGTACGGCAGGTGAATCTTCGCGCCATGCAAACCGTTCGGAGCGGTGATATGAATGCCGTCCTTATGTTCCTTATCGACGTTGGCACCCAACTTGCGCAACGTTTCCAGGTGGAAATCAATCGGACGACCGCCAATATTGCATCCGCCGAGAGCCGGAATGAACGCCTCACCCAAACGGTGCAGCAGCGGGCCGGAGAACAGAATCGGAATACGCGACGAACCAGACAGCGTATCCACGTCGGCCACATCGGCAAGCTGCACATTCGTGGCGTCGATCGTGACCACGCCGTGATCGCCATCCACCGTAACGTCCACGCCATGCAGACGCAGCAAGTCGGAGACCACATGCACGTCGCGAATCTCCGGAACATTCTTCAACACGGACGTACCCGGGGCGAGCAGCGCCGCCACCATGGCCTTGCTCACGAAGTTCTTCGCGCCACGCACCTTGATGGTGCCGTTCAGCGGCTTGCCACCTTCGACGTGCAGAATGTCGTTGTTGTTGTCAGACACGCTCAACCTCTTTCGCTTCCCTTATACGGTTCAAGCTTGAAACACACTAACCCTCAGTTTGCCATAAGGCATGTAGTGGCTCGTGAAATGCCGCGTTCAGCGCAGTGTCTCCCAATTTCGTTCGACTTTCGACCAAAATTTCCAGCCACTGGAACAATCCACCCGCCAAACCGCATCCCAGCGGGCAAAAACTTCCAGTCGGTGGAAGAATCCTCCCGATACAAGCCCCTCCACCGTCCAAAAACCTCCAGTCACTGGAAGAATCATCCCACCAAACTGCATCTCAGCGGGCAAAACCCTCCAGTCACTGGAAGAATCAGGACGGACAGCTACCCCCGTGCTGCACTAATCCTTCCAGCGAATGGGAAAAATGGACGGTGAAACGCAACAGAGCGCAAATCAGGCGCAATTGAACCTGTGACTACAGTGCGGCTTTAATGTCCTGCGCCAAACGGGCGTTCCACATGGCACCCGTAGCGCTCATCACCGCGTTTGCGCCAGCCTCGCGGTACGCCTTGTAATCTTCCGGACGAATCACACCGCCCACGCCAACGATCGCAAAATCAAGACCCAACTTCTCGCGAATCGCATTCAGGCGGCCAACCATATCGAGACCTGCACCACGAATCGCATTGCCACATACGCCCGAACGGTCACGCCCTGCGCCTGGCAATGCTGATTGCCGTTCGCATCCACCAGCTTCGCGGAGATTGTGTTAATGGTGGAGAAACCCTGCACCGCGCCATGGCCGGCGGTTTCCTTCACCATGATTTCCAGATCGGCATCATTCGGAATGTATGCGAGCTTCACGATCAGCGGACGATCGCCGATTTCGTTCTTCACCGCTTCCGTAATCTCGCCGACCAAATGCGGATCGTGGCACAACAGACGATTATGTCCCTCATTCGGGCAGCTGGTGTTCATTTCCATCAGGCCAGCGCCAGTTTCGGCAACCAAATGCGCGGTAGTGACATGATCGGCGATATACGCTTCACGATCCATGCCCTCCACGCGGGAGCCTTGGAAGCTCGGCACCAGCAGCTGGCCGTCACCGGCTGCGGCGATTGCCTTCTGCATGTCCGGCTGCCATTCGTCGGGATCACGGGAGGGAACGCCGAAACTGTTGGAAATCGAAATCGGAAGCTCATAACGGGTATCGGCAAGCACACCCTCGTCAAGTTCGGCACTGCCCGGAACCAGCGAACCATCGGCATTCCGCGGATGCACGGCCAGCACGTTCGGGAACGCATTGCAGCCCCATGCGCGGGAACGAACCGTCTTGTATACCGCCAGATCGAAGCCCATACGGAAAGCGGCCGTGGTGAAACGCTCATTCAGCAGCGGACCAGCTGGAATACCGAACGGCAGATTCACACGAAAACCAAGGAATTCCTGCGCTTGAGCGGCCTGAATGGTCTGAACGCCTGAACCTCACTGGAGGAATCGGACGCAACCTCAGCAACAACAGACGTGACCGATCCCGCAGAATCGGACGCATCAGCCCGCAACACTTCGGCAAACGCGCCGAACGGCCCTTGCAAATAGTTGTCTTCATACGTGCGATTGACATCATAAAACGGCGCAAAACCCTGGCTCATTTTTCTCTCCGAAAGCTACGAAAGCACGAAACGATAAGCCCACCATAGCGCGTCTCATATGCAAAACCCGCGCAAATCTCACATAATCAGCAATCCCAACGTCCCAATCCTTCCAGTCACTGGAAGAATCCTCCCGCGAACAATCATCCCGACGTCCCAATTCTTCCACCCACTGGAAAAATCCTCCCGCAAACAGCCCGCGCAACAACGCAAGCGGGGTGTTCCTTCCACCCACTGGAGGAATCACCCCGCAAACAGCCCGCGCACCTAGCCAGCCGCCAACTCAGATGATGCCGCGATCGGCAAGCGGGCCCTGCCAATCCGGGTATTCGCCTTCGCGCGCGGACGCGATCAACTGCTCCGGCTCACGCTTCGCCGGCAGCGTCTTCGGCTTGAACGGGAACTTTTCGGCACGCATCTTCTCGTATGTCACAATATCGTCTTCATACTGCAACGTCAGATCGATATCGTCATAGCCGTTCATCAGGCGCCAACGGGTATAGTCGTTCACTTCGAACGGCAGCGTCACGTCGCCGCACGTCACCGTGCGATCCTCCACTCACCGTCATATCACGGCCCGGCTCCTCGTCAAGCAGCTTCCACAGCAACTCAACGGATTCCTGCGGCATAATCGCAGCCAGCACGCCGTTCTTCGCGGTGTTGCCGTAGAAAATGTCGGCGAAACGAGACGAAATCACCACGCGGAAGCCGTAATCATGCAATGCCCACACGGCATGTTCACGAGAAGATCCGATACCGAAATCCGGTCCGGCAACGAGAATCTTGCCCCGCTTGTATTCCGGCTGGTTGAGCACGAATTCCGGATCGCGACGCCACGCATAGAACAGCGCGTCGTCGAAACCGGACTTCTGCACGCGCTTCAAGAACACGGCTGGAATAATCTGGTCAGTATCGACATTGGAACGGCGAAGCGGCACGGCCACGCCGGTAAGAGTAGTCAGTTTTTCCATTTCACTATTTCTTTCGATGTAACGATTCACAGAATGCCGGAAATCCAAGATTTCTCAGGTTTTCAAGCATTCTCAACGATTCACAGATCAGCCGGAGACGAGATGGTACCGCGGATGGCCGTTGCGGCGGCGACCGCCGGCGACGCCAGATGCGTACGCGACCCCTTGCCCTGTCGACCTTCGAAATTGCGGTTCGAAGTGGAGATGGAACGTTCGCGGGCCACCATCTTGTCGGGGTTCATGCCCAGGCACATGGAGCAGCCTGCGTTACGCCATTCGGCACCGAAGTCCTTGAAGATCTTGTCAAGTCCTTCCTTTTCCGCCTGCAAACGCACGCGAGAGGAGGCCGGCACCACGAGCACGCGGTGAATGTTTTCGGCCTTGTGATGCCCCTTCATAATGGAAGCGGCCACACGCAGATCCTCGAGACGTCCGTTGGTGCAGGAACCGATGAACACGGTATCCACGGCAATGTCTTTGATGCGCATGCCCGGCGTCAAGCCCATGTAGGAAATGGCACGCTCGGCCGCGGTACGCTCGGTTTCGTCGTTGAACGAAGCCGGATCCGGCACCACGCCGGAAATCTTGATGCCCTGACCCGGTTGGTGCCCCACGTCACATACGGCTCGAGATCTTCGGCTTGATGGTCACTTCCTTGTCGAATACGGCGTCGTCATCGGTTTTCAGCGTCTTCCAGTATTCGATGGCCTTGTCCCACATTTCACCTTCCGGCGCGTGCGGGCGTCCCTTCAGATATTCGAACGTCACTTCGTCCGGTGCGATCATGCCGGCGCGGGCGCCCGCTTCGATTGACATGTTGCAGATGGTCATGCGTGCGTCCATCGACAGTTTCTTGATGGCCTCACCACGATATTCAATGACGTGTCCCTGGCCGCCGCCGGTGCCGATTTTCGCGATGATCGCAAGAATAATGTCTTTTGCGGTGACGCCCTTCGGCAATTCGCCTTCGATGTTCACGGCCATGGTCTTGAACGGCTTCAGACTCAGGGTCTGGGTTGCCATAACATGCTCGACTTCAGAGGTGCCGATGCCGATGGCCATGGCGCCGAACGCGCCGTGCGTGGAGGTGTGCGAATCGCCGCACACGATCGTCATGCCCGGCTGCGTCAGGCCAGCACCGGCGCGAACGCGTGCACCACGCCCTGATCGGCGTCTCCCAGCGGGCACAGACGTACGCCGAAATCCTTGCAGTTCTTTTCGAGCGTGCTTAGCTGCAGCGCGGAGATCTTATCCGGATTCGGGCGGTCGATGTCGGCAGTCGGCGTGTTGTGATCTTCCGTTGCGATCAGCTGGTCAAGGTGACGTGGCTTGCGTCCGGCCAGTCGCAAGCCTTCGAATGCCTGCGGACTGGTGACTTCGTGCATGAGCATCAGATCAATGTACAGCAAGTCGGGAGCCCCATCGCTACCCTTGCGTACCAAATGATCGGCCCAGACCTTCTCGGCCAATGTCGTTCCCATTGTGGGACCTCCTCGAATTTTTCCTCGCTTTTTCCTCGCGGTATTGCCAACCCGCGTTGTTCGTGCTATAAGCCTATGGTGTTCGAGCCTGGTTCGAACGCGTTTATGCCGGTATATGAGATACTTGCATGCAACGCACACATCACATATGCGCCAAGTTCACTCCAGATCATGTCAAAATCGCCGCGATTGTGGCATACCTCCTCGTATGTACCTACAAAATCGTTGAAAATTCAGATTTTTTCCAGCTTTTTCCATAACTGAGTAAAGATTAAAATATCTGCTTTACCGCAGTCCGACATTGCGTACATTTTGCATTTCAATATGTGAGATGGCATAATCCCTCTTATGACTTCTTCGAATACAAGCACCACCATGCCTGAATCGCAGTCGGATGAGACTGAGCTTCCAGCTGAGGCCCACCACACGACGTCTTCTCAAAGCAATGAGATTCATTCCGGTGTGGGCGTGCTTGACAAGACCGTCAAAATCCTTGACGCGCTTGAATCCGGTCCGGCAACGCTCGGGCAGCTGGTTTCCTCGACGGGCTTAGCCCGACCGACCGCACATCGACTGGCGATTGCGTTGGAGCGTCACCGTTTCGTGCTGCGCGATCAACATGGTCGTTTCGTGCTTGGATCGCGTTTTGCCGAATTGGCCGCAGCTGCCGGCGAGGATCGTTTGCTGACCGCAGCCGCGCCGATTTTGCAGACGTTGCTGGATCGCACTGGCGAATCCGCGCAGATTTACCGCCGTCAGGGCGATATGCGCGTGTGCATCGCCGCCGTGGAGCGCGCTTCCGGTTTGCGTGATTCCATTCCGGTCGGTGCGATGCTGTCGATGGAGGCCGGTTCCGCGGCCAGATTTTGCTGGCTTGGAGGATTCCGAACGCTGCATCAGGGGTTGCGTCACGCCAAGTTCACCGCGGCCAAGCTTACCGCCGTGCGCAAGCGCGGTTGGGCCGAGTCGGTCAACGAGCGCGATGAGGGCGTATGCTCGATTTCCGCGCCGATTCGCAATGCTTCCGGTCAGGTGATTGCCGCGATTTCGATTTCCGGCCCGGACGGTCGTATGGGGTCCAATCCCGGACGCGTTACGCCCCGCTGGTTATGGCTGCCGGCAAGTATTTGACCGACGCCTTGATTAAGGCTTCTTCCGGTCGCTGACGGGCAATATACAGCTTCTCAACCGTGTTCCGCGATGCATGCAGGACACGGTTTTGCTATTTCCTGCCTTCCGCAAGTTTTGCCATTTCCTTGCAGGATTTGTCGTTTCGCTCTTTTCAGCTACTTCTTACGCAGCCAAGTCAACAGTTTGCTCCACCATGTCGGCCGATGCAGCAGATCCACGCCTTCGGATTCGGGCTTCGATTCACTGGTCATGCCGTACGCGTACGCCTTGCCCGCGCTCGGTTTGCCCACCAATTCGCCGTATTCAAGCAGCTGCGTACGCGGCTCGTACGGATGGCGGATGTCGAACTCGATCAGCCGCGCGGCCCGCTTCTGCGGCACCGGACCATACGATCCGAAACCGCTGGTGGGCGACGCGATCATCATCAGACCGCCAACCTTGCCTGGCGAAGCGCCGTCTGCGCATCAGCCGAGGCCATTTCTCGCGAAACCGGCACTGTTCCAACGAATGCGTTGCGGTGATCATGTCCCGCGGAAATCGCAAAATAGTCATGCTGTTCCAATATCGCGAATTCACCGCTGTCGGCATCCGGGCAGCTGACACCCTCCCCCAGATAACTGCCGGGAAGCGTTTTTTCCTCATCCAAAACGTAATGTTTTCCAGCGAAATTGCGGTAGCCTTCAATCGCACGCGCCGCATTCGCTGCGGCCGGCTTAAGCAGTTGGTAATACTGTTGCACCGGAAAATGCTGGAATACCATGCACGGGACCGCCGGTTCCTGCGATCGCGCGGTTTCGTGCGATCCTGCCTGTTTCTGAGATTGCGTGGCCATCATTTCCGCACTTCGGCAAGAAATCGCAACGCCTCCGCGGACGGCTTCCGTACCCGCCGGAACGCGCGTAATCGCCCGAATCCAGCAATACCAAGCCCAGCACGGACATCGTATGGTCCACATCGGCAACCGGCAATGCGAAGGTGCCCGGCTCGCAAGCGAATACGCGCTGATTCGGCAAATACGATTCCGCCCGGAGTTGCACGAAACCTGCAGCTTCCGCAGATCCATGCTTCCCTCAGAATTTGCAGAATTTGCGCCCCCGAGGCCGCTCTCGCCTCCCGTAGGCTCAGGGTTCACGCATCCGGGAAATTCCCTGCAAATGCTTTCGATTTCCGCATTGCTGAGCCCGCATTGAAAATCGTGGTTGCCGAATGTCACCGCCCACGGAATGCCGCGATCGGCAAGCGGACGCACGAGCTGTTCGACAGTGGCGCGCACGGATGCGCAGGTGCGTTCCAGCGCAGCTTCGAACCGTTCTGACGCTTCGGAAGACTTGGATGAAGCGGTTCTGGAGGAAATCCCCGCGGCAGCGCTCCAACGACGTTTGCGCGTGGTTTGCGCGTATGCGGGATCATATCCTGCGATCTGATTGCCGGTGAAGATGACGATATCCGGCCTTGTGGCATCCAGTGACGCTTCGATGAGTTTGACGGTGTCTTTGCTGACTTTCGGCCCGTCTTGAATGTCGGCAAGCTGCAGCACGCGGAATTTGCCGGATTGGTGGAATTGCAATCGTCCCAGTCGCGCGGATACGGAAAGCGGGCGATCGTCGCCTTCTTCCGCCGGTTGGATGCGCGGTCGCGTGGCGGCGGCTTTTGCTGCGTTCTGCAATTCAGTCATGCTTCCTAGGGTAGTGCAATTTTCTTGGACTATGTTGTACTGGCAGACATGCTTGCGAAAAACAAAAAACCCTCGCATCTGCGAGGGTCATTGGCTGGGATGCCTGGACTCGAACCAAGAATGGCTGAACCAGAATCAGCTGTGTTGCCAATTACACCACATCCCAATTTGGCAGGCGTGGCAACTTCGAAAAGTTGTCCGTCGTACCCCCGACCGGATTTGAACCGGTGTTGGCGCGTGAGAGGGCGTAGTCCTAGACCGCTAGACGACGGGGGCTTGAGTTATTGCTGTGATTCTCAGCTGAGCCGCGAACCGCAACGAGTGATAAATATACGCGAATCCGTAGGAGTGCGCAAGTCACGGCGTGTCGCGCCATTTTCCGCCATTCTTAAACAGCATCCCAGAACAACAAACCCGCTGGAACGGAACATTCCAGCGGGTCGACAGTCATGCGATCGGTAAAATCACACCATCAGCGCATCACAGGTGCTCGCGCAAGCCCTGCAAGCGTGCGACGGTGATCTCCTTGCCAACGATCTCCATGGATTCGAACAGCGGCGGAGACACGCGACGGCCGCTCATGGCCACACGCACCGGACCGAACGCCAGACGCGGCTTGTAACCGCCATCTTCGATCAGCGACTTGTTCAGTGTCTCATGCAGGAAGTCGGTCTTCCAATCATCTTCAGCAACGTCGGAAAGCGCCGCAATGGCGGCGTCGAGCACTGCCGGAGCGGAATCCTTCAACTGCTTCTTGCGTCATCATCAGGCTCGATGTAGCCCTCGGTGGAGAGCAGCGAGCCCACCATGCCGGCGACCTCGCCCAGCAGGCGCACGCGCGGCTGCACGAGCTCCACGGAAGCGGACAGCACCTCACGCTCGCGATCGGTCAGCGCATCCCAGGAATCGGCGGAGACCACGCCATCGCGGTTCAGGTACGGCACGGCACGGTTCAGGAAGTCCTGCGGCTCAAGCATACGGATGTGCTCGGCGTTGATGGAAATGGCCTTGTCGAGGTCGAAACGGGCCGGATTGGCCTTGACGTCACGCACGTCGAACTTCTCGATCATTTCTTCCATGGAGAACACGTCGCGGTCGGCGGCGATGGACCAACCCAGCAGCGCCAGGTAGTTCAGCAGGCCTTCGCGAATGAAACCGTTGTCGCGATGCAGGAACAGATTGGATTCCGGGTCACGCTTGGAAAGCTTCTTGTTGCCCTGGCCCATCACGTACGGCATGTGCCGAACAGCGGCATTTCCTTGGCCACGCCCAGCTCGATCAGGTAACGGTAGAGCACGATCTGACGCGGGGTGGAGCTCAGCAGGTCCTCGCCGCGCAGCACCACGTTGATGTTCATCATGGCGTCGTCGACCGGGTTGGTCAACGTGTACAGCGGATCGCCGTTCGGGCGCACGATCACGTAATCCGGCACGGAACCAGCTTGAACTCGATGCGGCCACGGATCAGATCGTCGAACGCGACATCCTCATCGGGCATGCGGATACGCAGGGCGGGCTTGCGGCCTTCGGCACGGAAGGCGGCCTTCTGCTCTTCGGTGAGATCACGGTCGTAGCGTCGTAACCGAAAGCCTTCGGGCGGCCGGCGGCCACGTTGCGGGCTTCGATTTCTTCCGGAGTGGAGAAGGATTCGTATGCATAGCCGGCTTCAAGCAGCTTGGCTGCGACATCCTTGTAGATGTCGCCACGCTCGGACTGGCGGTACGGGCCGTCGGGGCCACCCACGTTGATGCCCTCGTCCCAGTCGATGCCCAGCCAATTCAGGGCTTCGATGATCTGGTTGTAGCTTTCCTCGGAGTCGCGCTGGGCGTCCGTATCTTCAATACGGAACACGAACGTGCCCTTGGTATGGCGGGCCTCAGCCCAGTTGAACAGTGCGGTGCGGACCATGCCGACGTGCGGAATGCCGGTCGGGGACGGGCAGAAACGCACGCGAACATGCTCAGGAAGTTCTGGTTTGGTGTTTTCAGCTTCAGTCATAAGCTCCATTGTGCCCCGCAAACCGGACGTGCCATCCAGTCCCACGCACCAACTCGCTTTTCGCGGTCATGAACATCCTGCAGCTAATTGACCCGATGATCGCAGCCACCAATCCTTACAACACCATGCTGGGCATGAGCCGCGCCATCGACGGACTTCCCCAACGCGTCAGAAGATGCCCAAGTCAAAGGGGATTTTGCGGGTCCGTCAGGATCGTCCCACACTGCAATATTTTTCAGTATTTTTGGCGATGCAAGAGTATTGTGTTAATCGACTTCACTTTTTTGATGTCGATTCACTTTCCGAAAGGGTAATCTAATGACGGACCCCAACCAATATAATCCGCAGAACCCGCAGCAGGCCCAGCAATATGGCGGTTACGGCTCCTACGGTCAGAATGATTACGGCCAGCAGGCACCGCAATACGGCGCACCCGACTACGGCCAGCAGGCACCCCAGTATGGCGCGCCTCAATACAGCGCACCGCAATACGGCAATGCGGCCGGATACAACCAGCAGCAGCCGCAATACGGCGCACCGCAACCTCAGCCACAGGGGTCCGGCAGCTTCTTCGCACTGACCGCTCCGCTCGACCAGCCGGCCTACAACTGCACCATCGGCGAGGCGTTCATCCGCTTCTGGAAAAAGTACGCCACGTTCAAGGGCCGCGCCTCCCGCGGCGAATTCTGGTGGTGGGTTCTGTGCACATTCATCATCCAGATCGCGTTTGCCGTCATCTTCGCGGTGTTGGGCGCCATCATCGACAGCAATACAGCCAATGGAATGCAAAGCTTCGTCAACACCATTTGGGCACTGGCAACGATTGTTCCGTCCCTTGCGCTTTCCGTTCGCCGCCTGCACGACACCAACAAGGCCGGCACCACGCTGGTCATCCTCTACGCGATTGACTTCATCGGTGGCGTTCTGCTGAGCGTCGGCCTCGTCATGACGGGACTTGGCGCCATTTCCGTAATCGGTGGCGGATCGAGCTCGACTGGCACAGCCGGCATACTCCTGTTGATCATCGGTTTCATCGCATGCCTGGCCACGTCGATCGTGCTCATTGTGCTCATGGCCAAGAAGACCGATCCAGCCGGCGCACGCTTCGACGATCCGGCAGCCGGCAACGGCTACGCCCCAGCCCCGGGCATC
>ENA-OQCS01000054-OQCS01000054.1-human-gut-metagenome-genome-assembly--contig:-NODE-54-length-47038-cov-3.643495_pt1 | contig 47038 bp, 42 predicted proteins | sample MGYA00242757_ERZ504575 | MGnify/ENA primary metagenome ERZ504575 (study PRJEB26092, sample SAMD00036297) | human gut metagenome | host: Homo sapiens | study: EMG produced TPA metagenomics assembly of... | reverse complement strand
CCTCTGATTCTGTGTAAATCCGCCTGCTGAGCCTGTCCTCTGATTCTGTGTAAATCCGCCTGCTGAGCCGCTCCCTGATTCTGCGTGAAACCACCTGCAGATCCTGTTCCCTGATTATGAAACGGCGGTGTGTTTCCCGCTTGTCTCTGCCTCTGTGCAAAATTATCCGCAGCGGCATTCATCGCATCACTTCCGTAACGGATTCCGTTTCTTAGTCCTCTGGAGAGTCCTTCCATCGCACGTCCGATCGTATCCGTCACATTCTGATTTAACCGTCCGTAATTTTGATGATCGATAGCGTCCTGAATCGTCCGATTCAATTCATCCAACGATCTTTCCCACTCATTATTTATCATGAATTTCCTCCTTAAAGGGTTGACCTGAAAATTCTTTTATATGATAATCAGTTTAGCCGTAACACATTGAAAAGTCAATAATACGAAGGAGCGAAAATAAGACAAATGATAAAAAATGCATCCCCGCTTATTATATACGAAGACGAGCAGATCATCGTCTGCCATAAACCCGCAGGAACGCCGACTCAGAGCAGTCATATCGGAACTTCCGACATGGAAAGCCTGCTCAAAAACCATCTTTTTTCTTCACGTAAATTTCACCGGGCAAAATCAGGCGAACCGTATCTTGCGATCATTCATCGCCTCGACCAGCCTGTAGAAGGGATTCTCGTCTTTGCAAAAACACCTGCCGCCGCAAAGGAACTAAACCGCCAGCTCACTTCCCAAGAATTTGGGAAATATTATCTTGCAGTAATATCAGGCATTCCCGAACCGCAGGAAGCTCTCTTGAAAACTATCTCGTCAAAGATACCCGTACAAACAGTTCCGCAGTCTGTACGAAAACGACTCCGGGAGCAAAACTTGCCAGACTTCACTACAGAACAATAGAAACATACGGTGCGCCCGGAAACGAAAAATTTACCGATTCCAAATCGACTGACACGCCAAAACACACGTCCCGAAACCACAGGCAGCCGCCATTGCAAAATGAATCTTCTGCCTTAATAGAAATCCATCTTGACACAGGCAGACATCATCAGATTCGTGTGCAAATGGCATATTTCGGACACCCCCTTATAGGCGATCGAAAATATGGCAAAGAAATCACCGATCATATGAATTCCGTACAATCTTCGACAAAACGATTTCAGGCAGGACAACTTCATCTCTGCGCTTACAAGCTAACATTTCATCATCCCAAAACCGGAAAAGAGATGGAATTTCAGATTTGAAACTCCATCTCTCATAAATCCGATCTTCCTGTTTGGAAAAATCTCTTCTCCTGCAATCCCGAATTTTAACTCGTCGCACAAAAAAGGCGGTGCCTCACGCGCACCGCCTTTTGTTTCATATAATCTTCATCTTACGAATCAGATATTTTTATTTCACTCTTTTTCTTCTAAAGAATGTTACTACAGCGATTCCGCCCGCTGCCACAAGCGCCATCAAATATCCTGCGATGTTTGCGCTGTCACCTGTAACAACAGCTGCATTGCCACCGTTTCCGTTGCTTCCATTGCTTCCGCTATTTCCACTGTTTCCACTGTTTCCATTGCTTCCGCTGTTTCCGCCACTACCGCCGTTTCCATCCGGATTCGGGTTCGGGTTCGGATCAGGAGTTGTGTCTTTTACAAGACCGTCATAAGCTGTCTGCAATGCTTCTTTTGCTGCATTTACTTCATCCTGTGTTGCATTCGGATTTGCAAGAACACTCTGTGCTTTCATAAGAGCTTCATTGAATGCTGTCCAGCTTTCTGCTGTATATCCGTCTGCTTTGGTGTCTTTGTACTGATTATAAAGAGTCGTCAGTCCACTCTTATCTACATCGCCCGGCTGCGGATCTGGATTAAGTTTCACAAGTCTGTCATGCGCTGTCTGCAATGCTGTCAAAGCTTCGCCTGCTGCTGCGTTTGTTGTATCTTTTGCTTCGATGAGAGCTTTCGCTTCATTCATCTTCGCTTCGTATACTGCCCATGAGTCTGCTGTGTAGTCTGCTTTATTCAAGTTTTCTGCCACATAGCTGTCATAGAGAGCTTTCAGAGCTGCTGTCGTTCTCTCTCCGTAGAAACGGATCTCTGCCATACTTGCGAATTTATCCTGTGCTCCTGCTTCAAGAACTTGAACTCTACATATCTTACATCTTTCGCATCAAAAGCAATCTGCTGATACTGATCTCTGTTTACAAGAACATTGCCTTCTTCATCGAACTCATATGTTCCGACAGATTTCATATCGTCTTTGGCGCTTCCTACAAAGATCTGCGCTTTCAGGATATCACCGTTCGTTACTCCCTGACGTGCAAGGAATGTAATGTCTGTCAAGTTGTAAAGTCCGCCGAGATCAAAATTGAGGCTCTGCGGCAATACATCTTTGTTGTACTCTGTATGCCAGTAATTATCCTCTTTTCCGTCAAGTACGTTTGTTGCAAGTCCATCCTCAAGTTTATCAGGATCACATTCGCTTGTTGCCGTCACTGTGAATCCTTCTGCTTTTGCATCAAGCAGTTTTGTCTCATCAAGCGGACGGAATGTAAGTCCGTCGATTGCCGTATAAATTGCCATCTGTGCTTCAAGTACCTGATTCTTCGTATATTCGCCCTTAAGTAATTCTGTAGCTGCATTTACTGCTGCTGTAAGCTGTCCATAACTTTCTTCTGTGTAAGCAGATGCCTGATATGTACGAGCTTTCGCAAGCGCTTCGTTTAAGCCTGAGATATCAACGCCTGCTTTTACTGTAATTTCATAAGTTGCTTTCGCATCTTTATTGCCTGCCGCTGTCAGTGTGATTGTGCTCTTTCCTTCCTTCATTGCTCTTGCTTTGTAGGTCGGATGGCCGTTCTCATCTGCCAGTGTAAGGATCTTCACAACATCTTGATTGGAACTTTCTACTGTGAAGAATTTGTTTGTTGCATTGTCCGGCTGAACTACCGCATTAATGTCTGCCAGTGTTCCGACATACATCTCTGTCGCGTTATTCGGATCTACAGTAATTCCTGTAACCGGTGTGTTAGAAAGATTTGACAGTTCAAGTTCTGCAAGTGTGAGCATGTTCTTCACAGCACTTGTTGATTTTGCATCTAAGAATGTAATCTGAACTTCTTTTACTGCCTTATCACCTGTAAATTCAAATGTATATTTCTCCTGTTTTGATTCAAACTTAATCTCGTCTGATGACGTATCATCTGTATAGATCAGTTTTGCAGATACTTTGTGCAAATAACCGTTTCCTTCATTTGCGTTGGATACGACTACTTTGTTCAACGCCTCCGGATTCTTTAATGCAAGGTGCATTGTTGTAGGAAGGATAATGTAATCCGGAAGTTTTCCATCTACTTGGTTAGCCGGAATGTCCCATTTAAACTCAAAATCACGAGTAAATTTCCCATCAAACAATCCATTGTAATTTGCCTGCTGGATCAGTTTATTTACGTTCGGATTTTCCGGATCATCTGTCGGAAGTTTTTCATTTGTCATTGTGATATCAAAGTCTGACTGTCCAAACTTCTTCTCTGTTGCCGGCACGTCCGGGATTTCAATATTCGTATCAACCTTTGATTCGATCGTACTGTAGTTCGGTCCGATCAATGTTACTTTAGAAAGGTCGATCACTTTCGCATCTGTTGTAGAGATGTTTTCTTTTGCCTTCATTGTAATTGTAGCAAGCACGTCACTTCCGGCATAAAGTTCTTTGTCTCCACGGTTTGCAAATGCAAGGTTTACATATGCTCTGTCATCATACTCTTTATTAGCCGTCAGATTTTCCATCTGAGCAAGAAGAGGTGATACTTCACAAGAAACATATTGCACTTTGCTATTATCATAATTAATTACCTGTCCGAATGCATTAAGTCCTGCTACATTCTGCGCGTAAACGTCGATTGTAAACGTCTCGCCTTTCTTCACGCTGTCGCTGCTTGCAAGAAGCATAGCTTCTCCCGAAACACTATCCGTCTTCTTCGTTCCGCCATCTAACTGGAACATTGTGAATGCGTAATCATAAACATCATAGATATTGTTCATGTTAATATCGCCGTAACGGCTCTTGATCTGATCTGCAAACAACTTATCTTTTTCACATACACCAAGATAATTTTTCATATTTGTATAATCAGCATCCGTAACCGCCTCAGCCTTATTGGTACTTCCGACAGCAAACGCCCCTGTGTTTTCTTTCTTATATACTTTAATCTCACTTGCCGAGAAGAAATTACCGAGCGCTTTAAGTGGTGTAAACCGGATATAGCGCGCTCCGCAATCCAGCTTATCCATCAACTTCATATCTTTATTTACTGCCCATTTGTATGTTTTTGCCTCTGACCAATGTACACCATCGAGACTTGTCTCTAATTTCATTTCCTCAACAGTTCCATTGCCTGCATCATCACGCGGATAATACTCAATCTTATCAATTTCATATGCTTTTCCGTAATCTACAGTAAGAGTCTGTCCGATTGCATTTCCATCTGAATGGAAACCACCATCAGATTTCTGGAACGTTCTGTCAAATGCCAAATCAGCACTGTGATTTCCGTACAGACCGCCTGTCCATGTGATTGTCTGCGGAGCCGGTGTATCTTTCCACGGATCTTCTGCTGACTGGAACGTCTTCTCTTCGCTCCATTCAGAATATCCTTCTGCATTTCTAGAACGAACTTTATACTTATGCTCTGAGTGATATCCGAGATCTGTATGTGTATATGTCTCCACATCTCCTACAGAGAATACAACTCCGTCAACAAGAAGCTCGTAAGTTGTCGCATCAGCTACTTTATTCCATGCAAGAGTGATGCTTGTCGGTGTCTTTGCTTCCTCATTTTCTGTCAGAGTAGGAACTGTAAGGTTCTTATTCAGTTTATCCTGCGGAAGTTTTCCGTCATTTTCAAATCCTTCAAGTACTAATGTCTGAGCAACACTCTTCGCATCTGCCTGTGCAAATTTCACATACAGTTTCGGTGTTCTCTTCACATCTTTTACAAGGTTCGCAATCTCTGTTTCTTTTTCCGATGCATATGTCTCGATTGCTGGAGATTCATCATAGAAGTAGACTGCTTTACCTGCTTCAGCCGATTTTTTATCAAAGTCTGCTTTGCTCTGCACTTTATCGAGAGTCAATGAATCACTTCCGTTTTTCGCTGTAACTTTTGTAGGTTCTTTGGATACATTTACAACAAATGTTGTATTTTTGTCTTTCTTGTATCCAGTGTAGTTTCCTGTTGATTTTTCAGCAGTAAGCGTTGCTGTTCCATCTTTTACCTCAGATGTATACTTGGTAGATACATGAGCGCCGTAAGAAGTTTTCGTAATTTTTCCATAATCGCCATCTTCTTTCAGATCATTTTCCACAAATTTTCCGTCATCTTCAAACATCGTGTAAGATGTTTTTCCATCCGGCCAAAATTCGACGATACGGTTTTCTTTCTTAATCTGCTCCGGTGTATTATTTTCTTCCCACATTGGAATAATAGCACCGTTTTTCACAAATACAGGAAGTTTCCAAAGTGGAGCTGCAAAGTTGTTGAGAACCTGTCCTCCCTGATACTGCTGACCTGTGAAATAGTCAATCCACACTTCTTTTGAATCCGGAAGATAAATATTATTTCTTACATCATTTCCCTTATCATCTGCAGCAGTGCTCTTATAAATCGGAGCTACAAGAAGATTCGATCCAAGCATGTACTGATACTGCATTTCTTTACTGCTTGCATAACTGTCGTCCGGATATTCAAGGAACATTGCTCTTATAAGCGGCAGTCCTGTATCTCCATTGCCTGTATCAATGTTTGCCGCCGAAGCTGCCCCAGTATAAATATACGGAAGAAGCTGTGCTTTTGTTTTCAAATACATACGGTTGATTCCTGTATATGGATCTCCAAACGTATATGGCATCTTCGCATAAGTTCCCCAACCGTCCATGTTAAGCATAAGTGGTGTAAATGATTTCCACTGATAATCTCTTGTAGCAATCAACTGATTTCCACCGAAGATACCATCCATATCACTTCCTATGTTTGGGTTACCGCTAAGAGAAGTTCCGATATATGTAGGAATGTGAAAACGGATGTATTCCCATTCACCGCCGTACTGGTCTCCTGTCCAAATACCACAGTAACGCTGCGATCCTGCCCATCCGTCAAGAGAGATAATGTTCGGACGTACCTTACCTTCTGTTGTAGCAATATCGTAAGCTGTCTTCACACCGTCAAGCTGCATGGAATATCCATGTCCAACCCATGCAACATCTGTCTTCAATGTAGAAACACCACCGACTTTAACTTCGTTTTTAAAATCACGAAGAAGCTGCCATTCTGTCTTCGGATTAGAATCCGGTGTCAGATAACTCTGTGTCCAAAGTCCTGTTGCTACCCCTTTTTCATTTGCATATTTTGTAAAGTCTGCAAGATTCTGTACGTTTGCCGCTACTGCCGCCAATCGTTCCTGAGAGCTTTTTCCTTCATTATCAACGCCGCCTGTCTTGCCATATCCGTTCTGACCGTATCCCGCACCATATCCGTCATTTGGGAGAAAATATCCAATTGGCATATCATATGTAAAATAATCGTCAATCACCTGTCTTGCCGAATACTTATAAGGAGCTTCTACTTTTGGATAGTTTTCGATGCCTACTGTTGGTTTCGTGCCGTTCAAAGACTCAATGTTCATTCCATCTTTCGGTTTATATCCCGTAGACATTCCGCTCTCATACTTTGTCGTTCCTGCACTTGTGTAAGGTTCATTTCCTTTGATTGTCCAACCCTTCCCACCTTCTGTATCTGACCATGAATCACGGTTGTATGCGTTCAAGTGACCTTCATAAAACGCATATTCGGGAAGGAGAACCGGATTACCTGTTACATGATAATACTCACTCAAAAGTTCCTGTGTTTTTTCACTGCTGTCTTTTCCATCAGAAACAAAATAATAAGCGTCAAACTCTTTTTCTTTATGAGTCGCTGTTACAGTATCTCCTTCACTCTTTCCAAAGTCATATTTACCGTCTGCAAATGTGTTTCTCAAAACACCATATCCACTTGTCGTGTAGTAAAATGGATTTGGAGATGCAACTCCGCCATCTGTCCAGTTACTTTCATTAGCAATATTTATCGTCTCGCCTGTATGTACGAATCTTCCATTCTGCGTACCTCCGCCATAGAAGTTCTCTCCATTGTTCTTCTTAAGAGTCTGCACTGTTGCCGAATTCGAGATGGACAATGCTTCTTTTTCTTCCATCACGACCTTATCGCCACTTAAAACTTTCATCTTCGCCGTAGCTTTATCGAATTCGACAGAAACCGATCCACTTTTAATCGTAATTTTTCCATCTTTATCCGAAATATCAGCCTTTGGATGTGAATAGTTAGAAGAGTCGTCTGAATACTGCTGAATCCTTCCGACATGAGCTTGCGATTTGGGAGTCGCATATTTCGAGAACTCGCCACTCGGATCTACGTTATATCTGAAGATCCCATCCTCAAGAAACGTAAGCTGCGCTGTAACGCCACCATTGAATTTCACAACAACGATATTGTCCTTGCTGCCTTTTTCCACTGACTCGACGCTTGTCAACTGCCCGGCAAACTCTTCCGCAGCTTTCGCCGGTATCGGCGGAAATGCTGTAAGCACCATGCCAAGCGCCGTAACAGTTACAGCAGCTTTCTTTCCTGCTCCTTTCATTTTCTTAGTCCATTTCATCTTTTTCCTTCTCCTCCTTTTCTACGGGTAAATTGTACAAAATGTTTGCATTTACCACTAAGTACTTTATTATATAATAATTTTCAATAAATGTATTTATATAAATCATTACCCATTTGTACTTTTTTTACTTTTCTCACCCCTTATATCCACTATTTTCGTCAATTTTCAACATATATAAAGCTTCTGTCGATTTTCTTTCAGTTGCAAAAAATCCTTTTTCAACGCATTCTTGGATTGCGTTTTTATAAAATTATCAAACAGGGGAGAAAATGCATTTTCTCCCCTGTTCTATAGATTTACCTATGATCAATTTATACGAAGATGGAACTGTTCAATCAGACAAGCAATATTTTCTTCCGTATCTTCAAGCTCATCTGCGATTTGAGAAATCGTTTTTCCTTTTTCAAGTTTTTTCTGAATAAGAGTGCTTCTTTCTGCTTTTCTACCTTCTTCTCGTCCTTGCTTTCTACCTTCTTCTCGTCCTTGCTTTCTACCTTCTTCTCTCCCTGCTCTCTTGCCTCTTCTCTCTGCACTTCGATATCTGTCTCATAGTCGTATTCGTCTAATAACATATTGACAACCTCGCTTCCTTTTCGCATTAAATAATCAGCAAGAATCCCTTTTTCAATGCACTCTTTTATCGCTTTTTATAAGGCTCTTCCTCCCCGGAGATCTGATAGTTCTGCACGATTTCCATGAACTGGCTGTATTCTTTCAGTACCTGACACTTTTCTAAAATTTCATGATGTTCTTCCGGCCGATATTGATGACCTTTACTTTTAATTCCAGACTCGGCTCACCGTCTTTTACGATATAGGCATCTGACAGGCGCAGTTCTTTTTCCTTTTCCCACTTTTCTTTTCCGTTATAGAATGTGTAAAATTCCGGTGTCGGAAGGAAAACGATTTTCTTCTTATAACGCTTCTAGGCGGTACAAGCCTTTCATAAGCACGTCCGATGTACAGCAGACTCCGAAGGGGCATGTTTTCGTTGACCGTAGACTGATGCTCGCCGAATATGATCACTTTTCCTCCTGCGTCAAAAGAAATATCGTTTTGAAAATTCATATAGATCGTATTGTCTACACGGAATCTCCGAATCTTCGTTCCTTCCGGCAACGGCTTATCATGGATTGCATTAAAAAGCGCGATCTCGTTTGCTTCTGCTGATTCATCCTCATAGAACAGATCTACAAAGACACTGTTTTTAATTTCTCTGTTTTCTTTTCCTGCCATAGGCTCTCCTTTCATGTGCATGAACGAACCCTGTAGTACAGGCGGGAAAATGCTTTTAAGCTTGCTGCTTTTAGGTTTACTTTCGCCAAAAGTTTTTCCTCTGAAAAAGAAAACTTTTCCCTTTTTAAGACCTTCTCTTAAAAATCAGTATACGAAAAAAAGAACTGTTCTACAAGACTATCCACGCAAAAACTGTTGTTGTATTGTATCGGGTAATTTTGAGGGAATTCCTCAGACCGGCGAAACTGCCGGTATCTTTCACAGAAAGAATTTCTGTGAGTAGACTTACTATAGCATATCTATCCTCTAAAAACAATAATATTTTTTCATCCACTCCATTTAGAAAAAACACTGAAACAAAAAGTGGATTTTAGCCTTCACTCATTAAAAAACATAGGAGCACGGGAACTGCAAAAAGGGGCTGTCGCTTTAACGATTAGTAAATCGTGAAGCGGCAGCTTCCTTTTTCTCGATTTTCTCTATATAATTGCGCTGTGTCTATTGAAACGATAGTTTTTTCGTAAAAAAGCCGTACTTTAACACAATCCAAACTGGGTATCTGTAGGCTGCGGTCCGACTGTCAGCCATACAATGTATTCAGAGTCAACTCCATGCTGTAAATTAAATACTGGTTTCAACTGTCCATTTCCCATTGCATCTTCTTTCATCCGCATAAAGGTTGCATCTGGATCTGTTTTAGAATAACTGTTCCTTTTTCCACAAATATGCAGTTTTTTTGTATATCCTTTTAAACGGTCCAGATAGTCTTCTAATGTTTCGATATTCTTTTGCAGCCGAGTTTTTCGTTTCCCGATACCATGTACAAATACAATGTTTTCTTCCTGTTTTAATGCATACAGCTTTTTTCGCAGCCGTTTTACATGTTTCATTTTAACAGTATCACCGTAAACAATCTGAATACCGTAAAGCTGTTCGCATTCTGCAATAAGATCTGCGATTTTAATCAATAACTTCTCCTGATTTTTTGTTACTGCTTTTTTCCACACAAATGTGTATTTATTCGCACAGGTTTCGATTTTTGTGCCGTCTATAAAAATCGATTCTCCGGAAATTTCTCCAAGCTCATAAAGAAGATTAGACATTTCAGCGAGAATCCGTTTCGCACACGGTGCAAAATGAATACTGCGAAAACGAGCAAAAGTGGCATAATCAGGAACTGGTTTACCTTCTAAAAGATACATAAAGTTAATATCCCGTTTACAGTTTAATTCCATAGCCTCCACAAACTGACTCAGCAACCGCACAGAATCGTCTACCGGAATAATTGTTTCTAAGTTTAGGTTTCTAAGTTTAAAGGGAGTTTTAGTTGATATCCCTCCTCATTTAAAGTATAATTCTTGTGTAATAATATAGGGGTTTGCATACTTATATTTTACACCAACAGCCAGACTTTTCAAAGCCTGGCTGTAATTTTTGTATAGAAAAGAGGCCGCGCACTAATTACTTAGTGCGACAGCCCCTTTTTTTCGACATTTCAACTTTTTGAAGTGTCTATTTTATTTTCTTTTTTTTACTCTGATTACAGAAACGCCCGCAAACATTGCCACTGCTATGAACATCATCATAAATGGTACTGCAAATGGTGTTGCGTCTCCTGTCTGAACAGTTCCCGGTTTCACTTCCGGCGTTGTCGGTGTTTCCGGTGTCTTTCCTTCTTTCGTCGTCGCTTTCACAGATGCTGCCGCTGATTTATTTCCTGCTGCATCATATGCTACAACTTCGATCGTGTACTCTGTCTTCGGAGTAAGTTTTGCGATCTCTGCTGTAAGAACATCGTCTTTTACTGTTCCGATTGACTTGCCGTTTACAAAGATTTCGTATCCTGTCACTCCTACGTTGTCTTTAGATGCTTTCCATTCAATCTTCACTGTTGTATCAGTTTTATCTGTTACTTTCAGATCAGATGGTTTTGTCGGAGCTTCTTTATCTTCTTCCGGCTTCGGATCTGGTTTCTGCTCTTCTTTCGTCGTCGCTTTCACAGATGCTTTCTCTGATTTATTTCCTGCTGCATCAAATGCTTCTACTTCGATCGTATACTCTGTACCCGCTTTCAGATCTTTCAGCTCTGCTGTAAGAACATCACCTTTTACTGTTTCAGCAAGTTTTCCGTCTGCATATACGTTATATCCTGTTACTTCTACGTTATCTGTAGATGCTTTCCACTCAACTTTCACAGTTGTCGTGGTTGTCTCTGTTTCTTTCAGATCAGACGGTTTTGTCGGAGCTTCTTTATCTTCTTCCGGCTTCGGCGAAGTTGCAAGAAGCGCTTTTCTTGCATCCTCTAAGTCTTTCTCTGCTTTATCTACTGCTGCCTGATCTGTCGGATTTTCAAGAACTTTCTGCGCAGCCGCGTATGCAGCTTCAAATGCAGCTTTTTCTTTTCCATCTTCAAATGCGTCTAATACAACTTTGTCTGCATTGTTTAATTCTGCTTCCAATTTTGTTGTATCAACTTCGCCTGATTTCACCGGAGTGATCTTCAGGTTATCAAGAATGAGGTCTTGCTGTCCGTAAGCTCCTCCCGGCTGTTTTGCACCGTTTGCATAAATACCGAACCATGTCTGTCCGCTCTCGCTTCCGGTAACCGTAAACTCATGATGACTTGCTTTACCTGTTCCTGCCGTTGCCGCAAGGTAATCATTATCTGTTGCGTTGTTAAAACTCTCTCCATCTCCAAGCACAACCGCATATGCAGATGATCCTGCCTCATAATCGAATTCTACTTTATATGTCTTTCCTGCTTCAAATCGGAAGTTCTGCGGAATCGTATGATACAAAAGACCTGTTCTTCCCGAACCGCTTCCACTGTCGCAGTGCTGTTTCAGCGACCATTCGCCCTCAATTACATCATTGATCACATAACCGCCCCAGCCGACAGATGTATATTTTCCGTTATCCTGAGACAGATGAAGCTGTCCGTCGCCGCCTCTTTGTGCCGGTCCTAAAACAAACGGATAATATCCTGATGTTACGGATTCAAAATCCTGCTCGAAAGAACCGTCTTCTTTATAGTTTTCAATCTTCTTGTCGATAATTCTGATATCGTCAAAGTATGTTGCTCCATCACCTGCCGCACGGCTGATCGTCAATGTTGCAGTTTCTTTTTCCGCTGTAAACGGAACGTAAACTCTCTGCATATAGGAAGCTTCATTGCCGCCTGCATGTTTCTGATCACTTGCCACATAGTTCTGAGCGATTGATTTCGTCGTATATGCAGACTCTTTGATCGTTCCTGCATTTACTTCTACCGTCGCTTTACTGTCGCTTCTGTTATCAACATAAACTTCTGCAACATAATCTTTGCCTGCTTTGAGCCCTGTCAGTTTTGTGCTGACTGCAACGTCTTCTGCCGGGCTTTCGATTGTCAGACGCTGATCGCCTGTCCATGCTTTTGTAACTTTTACGGCATCGTTGTCTGCTCCGCTCCAAACGTCTGCATCCACTTTGTCGCCGTCTGCATAAGAGTTGAATCCCGGATCTTTCACTGATGTCGTCTCACCGAAGTTAACTGTATCGCTGTCGGCATTTCTTTTCCGTCAGTCACGATTACGTAAGCTGTTTTTGCTTTTGCTTCAAGCGTGATCTGTCCGTTTGAAACCGGAACCGCGATCGCTTCTCCACGTCCCTGATCTGACAGCTCATACATTGTAAGATTTCCTGTAAATCCGTCCGGCACATTCCATGTAGATGTTCCGCCTTCCAGATTGTAGTGATACAGTTTCGTCTCTTTCGTGTCGCTATCTGTCCACGGAAGCAGATAATAGAAATGATCGTTTGTCGCACTTAAAACTGTTTTATCATTCAATGTGATCTCGCGTTCGATGATCTCATCAGATCTTTGTGCTTCATTTCTTGTTACAACTACTTTATCATCACCATTTTTCAGTGTGATCTGTTTTTCCTGGTTTCCGACCGGTGACTCGCCTTCTGCGTAGTTCTCCCAATCGATTACCTGATAGTGCTGAAGGAATTTTGTCGGAAGGTTTTCGGCAAATGTCAGGTACAGATAATTATTGAAATCCTGATCTCCGCCCCATCCTTCAAATCCTTCCAGTTTATATCCGCCGAGAAGCGGGTTGTCAGCCGCTCCGCCATGTCCTACCCAGTTAAGAACCTGTACGTCTCTCATGTCGTTTCTGAGGAAACGGATGATGTCACTGTTCAAACCTTTTGTAGCTGATCCGCCGTATGGTCCTTCTGTTGCCCAGTGTGACCACGTGGAATCATACTCGCCTTCGTACGGGAACTCTGTGGAGAATCTCCATCCGAGAGAGTTAATCTCTTCTGCGATTCTTCTTGTCTCCCACGCATTCTGATACCATACGTCAAGATAGATGAAGTCCATATTGTCGGCGCCTGCTTTTTTCACTGCTGCCGCAATCTCATCCGCCGATGCAAGTGTTCCCTGTGAATCTTTTACATATTCGCCTTTATCCCAGTCGAGACTTAAAAGGTTCGTATTGTTAATTCTGTCAAATAACTGTGCAAATCTCTTATATCTTGCCTGTGTTCCTAAATCCCAGATCTTATTGATCACGCGGGACTGGTCAAGCCATCCCCATCCGCCCTGCTGCGGTCCCATGATCATATCATCGTTGAAAGATCTCGCTTCCGGATAAGCTTCCTGTGCATTGACATGGATACCGATTTCTGTATCATACTCATGCGCAACGTCAAGAAGATCTCTGAAATCATCCACGCCGCCTTCTCTTTCGGAGATATCCGCATACTCGGAGTTCGCAGAGTCGTGACCTTCATTTCCGTAACCTTTCAGCATAACAGCCTGCGGAAGTCCGTCTGTTGCCAAAGCAACTTTCTTGATATTGTCCGCTGTCACCGAATACGGGTTTGTTACAGCGCTTCCGAAGTTCATAACGATTCTGTAGTTACAAGGTCTTTCACATCCTCTGATCCATACGGAACATTGATGATGTCACGATAAGCAACTGCGGCATCCTGCCAGTCGATCGTCTTGTCTTCGTTCATATCCTCTGCGATACAAACTTTTGCATATGGAAGTTCACTAAGCGGGTAGTCATATGTAGCTGCCTGTGCCTGTCCGCCTTTATCTCCCGCCTCGTAATACCACTGAGCGCTTGTAAGGCTCATTGTGTCAGCTCCGCTGTTCATGATGACTCTCAGATCGTCTTCTGCCTCTGAGTTGCTGAACAGACCTGCGCTTAAATTCTTGTTTGTCAGGAATCCGTATACATATCCTACAGATTTCTGCGCTACGAATCCATCGTCAAATGTAATAAACTTATCTCCGCTCTTCTTTGTATCCGTGCTCTTAACAGCGCCTGCAAATGAAGCGTTTTCTTCTACCTGATCTACAGACAGAAGATTCAACTGCGGAATGTCGATAGAAGCAATCTTATCCGTTCCTTCTTTGCGGTCGATCTTTGTGATCTCCCATGTAAGATCATTGTCTTTTACACTGATCTCGACCGTCATGTTCATATTGATATTAATTTTTGTTTCTTCATCTTCACCTTCATATTTGAGGGTCATTTCATAAGAAGCTTTCGCCCCTTCAATCTTAGCCTTCACTTCAGGAGTGATCTCCTTGCCGTTGATCACAACTGTATTCACCTTTGCAAGATCTGATTCGTTTCCACGGAAGTAAACGTCATCTTTTCCTTTTACTTCATATCTTGCAACAACCGGGAAGTTCGGTCCTACATACACTTTCATGTAATCAGACTCGATGGATTTATAATTCTTAAGGTCGATCGGCGTTTTCTCGGAAAGTGTAAAGTTAAATACATTTTCTCCTTCCGCCGCATCCTGAACTTCAACCTCTTGTGTTATTGCTTCGTATCCCGGACAACTTGCCGCAGCTGTATAAGTTCCCACTTCAACATCTTCGATCTGATAAGCTCCGTTATCATCTGTTTTTGCTGATTTTGAACCAAAACGAACCGTTGCGCCTTTTAATGCCGCTCCTCCGTCTTTTGCCGTTACAGTTCCGGAAACAGTTGCGAGATTGATATATTCTGAAGACTGTGACTGTCCGTCTCTGTCTTTTGCAAATTCCCATGTATCTTCCATACATGCAGTCTCATTTACTTTCGCATCTGCAAATTTCAAAGACTGGTTTGCCGTTTTCACCATCACGCCCGGATGACCTTTTCCTGCGTTTGTTTCCAGCCAGTTTCCTGCGTTCTGATTGTTCGTTGTTCCGCTGATTCCGTTGACTGTAACTGTCAGAGCTTCCCTGCTCATCGTAACAGAGAACGTCATCTCTTTTCCGTTTTCCGGAGTCTCGAAATCTCCGTTCAAACTTCCGTATGAGCCTGAGCCGTTCTGCCAGTACCACTTGGAAGATGAATCATATCCGATATACAGGAAATCATTATCATTTACATATGAATAGAAGAAACCGAAGTTTCCGCTGTTGATCGGTGTAAATGACAGACTAAATACGTCTGCCGGCTTGATCGTGCGATCTTTGTCAAGCAGAAGCGCCGGTCCTGTTGCTCCCGCATAGCTATGTCCTCCGCCGTTCTGAGAGCCTGTCCGGATCGTGATCCATTTACGTCCTGCCGGAACTGTTTCTTCGTACTGTGCCGCCGGATCCCATTCCTGACCTGCAAGATTATCTTTATACAATTTCCATGTATTGAGATCCTCTTTGTCTCTCCTACAACAACATCATTAAAATAAACGTCTGTGTATGCATCTCCGAATGTCGCGCCTCCGACTCCGACTTTACCCTGAACGTCTTTAAGAGCGACAAAGTTCGCCTCCGTTACAGTTGCCTTTGTTCCATTGACGTCAATTTCAAGGCCATTATCTTTATAGCTTAACTTAATTTCTGCCAACTGACCTTTTTCAAGTCTCGGAAGAGCAAGCGTATCATTCTGCCAAGCCTCGTTTCCGTCCTTTTTGTACTGCCACTTCCAGCTTCCGACATCATACATCAGAAAAGCCCAGTTATTGTCATCTTTATATTTTGTGACAATACGAAGCCTTGTTTTGTCTACGTCGCTGTTAATGCGAAGTTTCAAACTATATGCCTGATTTGTATAATCAGCTTTTTCTGACAAAACAAATGCTTCAGGTGTAGCGCTTCCGAAATGTCCGTTTGCATTACCGCTTCCGGATTTCAGATGTCCCATCGTGACCGGCTCTGCCTTGACAGATAATGCCGGAGCAGCGCCGAGCACTGTCGTCACTACCATCACGAGCATAAGTAAAGCTGCAGTTACTTTGTTCCACTTCTTTTTCATTATCCTCTTTTCCTTTCTTTAAATTTTAATATTAGCTCCTTCAGGACATAGAAAGAGCATCCTATCTTATATATCATAACTCTTTCACTTTTTTCAGTATTTACACTTTTTATCTTTAATGTTGATCTTTTGTTTGTTTTATTTATTTGTACTCATTTTTCACCTCGATTTTTGTATGTATTGCACAATATATTACCTCTCAATTTGTAACTATATCACATATTTCTTCTGTTCTTTATACAACAAGAGGGAGCTTCCCTCTAATATCTCAGTGAAAAACTCCCTCTTGTAATGTCCTTATTGATCTTAATGTATCTAATGTCCGCAATGTCCGCCGCAGGAATCGTGACCTTCTCCGTGTCCTCCACAGTTTTCATGATCGCCATGATGATCTTCTCCGTGATGGTCGCACATTACGTCAGGATTATATGAAAGGTTTCCTTCAATCAGCGCCTGAACCGCACTATCCGCAGAACCTGAAACTCCTCCATACAGTTTGATACCAGCCTCTGCAAGTGCGTTCTGCGCTCCTGCGCCGATTCCTCCGCAGATAAGAACCTCTACGCCTCTTTCCCGTAAAAATCCTGCCAAAGCTCCATGACCGCTTCCGTTCGTGGGAACAACTTCCGATGATTTCACTTCGCCGCCTTCAACTTCATAAAGCTTAAAAGCTTCCGAATGTCCGAAATGCTGAAAAACCTCTCCGTTTTCATAAGTTACTGCTACTTTCATTTTATTCATCCTCTTTCTTTATAATATAACCTTTTTCATAAGCGTAATGATTCCGCCGTGACATAGCGAATACTGTAAATTTATTTATCTGTACCGCCCTTCTCTGTCTCGCCTGCGATAACTTCCGCTTCTTCTGTCGTCTACCTGACGGTTTCTTATTTGGGTATTTTTTCTCCTGCCGGCACTGCTCTGTCGTCGGAAAGCATTTTCTCCCGTCTGCTCTGTATTTGACCGCCGGCGCTCTAATGCCTTTTTGCGTTTTCTTGCAAGCTGTCTTGCTCTCCTTCGTTTCACTTGCCGATATTTCAGCAGACTGAAAAGAACTGCCAACAAAATGATTACCAAAGAACTACCGCTATTAACAGCTTTACATATATAGGCATCTCTGTTTTTTCTTCTTTATCCGTACTTTTCTTCCCGACGGATTTCATTTCCGGCTCAATATTATACCCTGTTTCTTCCTTAATATAATCCGCCGTCAGTTTCACTTCTACAGTTCCGACATTTTGACCTTTGTATAAATAGGTCAGCTTTCCGGCGGCATTTTGCCTGTCAGTAATCGTAATCTCATGCTCCAGAGATGAAACGTCAATTCCTTTCGGCAGAACAACATATGCATCTTCCGTTTTAAACTTCCTGACGCCATCGGGCTTGTCGTGTTCATTCAAAAACACTTTGGAAAAATTCGCATATACATAATCAAACATCGCCCTTGTATCTACATACACATCTCCCTGATCTTCCAAGACAACCGCAACAAGCTGCATATCTGCATTATCTGCCATAGTCACAAGAGTCGTTTTTGCCTGATCCGTATATCCGGTCTTGCCGCCCGTACAATAATCATAAGAATAATGTGCCCCTACCCAAAGCATCTTGTGATTCTGTTGGAACGTTCTGGATTCATTCACAAGGTTTGTAGGCGGAATCGTATAATTTAAAGTCTGAGTTACTTCCCGAAACTTGTCAAACTGATAGACTGCCGATCCGATCAACGCCATGTCATGCGCCGTCGTATAATGGTTTTCATCATGCAGACCATTTGCATTCGTCCAATGAGATCCCGTACATCCAAGTTCCTCGCAACGTTCATTCATTTTCTGGATAAACGTCTCAAAACCTCCGCCCATCTTTTTGCCGACACTTTCTGCGATTGCATAAGACACCTCATTGGCAGATGCAAGCAGCATACCGTACAGCGCATCGTTCATACTGAGTATTTCTCCCGGTCTCATCCCGATACTCGCATCTCCATAACAATCGCCGAATTTGCATATACATGCGGTCCCTGCGGCCAGTTTTCCAAACCGTTTGTCTCAGGAACGGCATCATATGCCGCCTGTTTCTGCACCGCGATCGGGTCAACTACATCTTCTGCGTGTACGGCTCTTGACGGAATCAATGCTGTGCCGATCACACAGACTGCTGCCAGCACTGCCGAACATATACGGTTTCTATATTCCCTCATTATAACCCTCCACATCGATATAACCCTTCAGATTATTTTTCTCTAATAATTTATTATAACGATATTCTTTTTGTTTTACAAGTTTTAGATTTTCCGAAGTATTTTCATCCGCTTCCAGAAGGGATGTCAATTTTCATGGATGGGTTTCAGCATTTTAATAGTTCTCTGCATGTATTTCAAAATAACTTCTCGGATGCGCACAGGTCGGACAGATCTCCGGCGCCGCAGTTCCTACTACAATATGTCCGCAGTTTCTGCATTCCCACACTTTCACTTCACTTTTTTCAAATACTGATGCCGTCTCTACATTTTTCAGCAGCGCTCTGTATCTCTCTTCGTGGTGCTTTTCGATCTCCGCCACAAGACGGAATTTTTGAGCAAGTTCCGGAAATCCTTCTCTCTCGGCAGTTTCCGCAAAACCGGCATACATTTCTGTCCATTCATAGTTCTCGCCTTCTGCCGCCGCTTTCAAGTTATCTGCCGTATCTCCGATCCCGTTCAATTCTTTAAACCACATTTTTGCATGTTCTTTCTCGTTATCCGCCGTATCCCGAAACAACGCGGCAATCTGTTCATACCCTTCTTTTTTCGCCACAGACGCAAAATACGTGTATTTATTGCGCGCCTCCGACTCTCCCGAGAAAGCGTTTCTTAAGTTTTTTCCGTCTCTGTTCCTGCATATTTACTTCCCATGTTATTCACCCTTTCTGCTCCTCTCAAAAGAAACAGCCTTTCCTTTTTTATATCCTATTATAACACAGTCAGCTTATATTAAACAATTAACATTCAAATGCCGGATATTATGTCAGTCCTTCCTGTATATTCTTCTTTTTCTACATAGAATTATAAACGCTCCCGAACTGAATATCAGTAAAAGCAATGACAAAGCCGCCGAGCTTGTATCTCCTGTTTTCGCTCCTTCCGTCTTCTCCGTTTCCGTATTTTTATCCGGCATTTCAGGATGCTGCGGCGCTTCCGTGATCCACTCGCTTTTTGGTTTCGTTACAACATCCCATATATAGCTGCCGTCTATTTCTTCCGGAATACTGATCAGATACGGCGATGCCTGATAACTGCCCTGCTTCTCATCGGTCCACACCTTTGTCTGGGCAATCAAATACAATCCCTGTTCTAATCCGCCGATCATTGCGATTCCATTCTCGTCCGTTTTCAAAGCGTTTCCCTGTATACTTTGCCGAACCGCATAGTTGTATAACTGCTTTGCCTGTTCGTTTTTTTCAGAAGATTCGATTCCTTCCAGAGAAACTCCCGCATTACCGAAATCTCCTGCAAGCGTCCACTTTCCATCCTCCATCTTTCCGACAAAAAAACAGAAAAATCCGCATTCGCAAATACAACCTCTTCATTTTCCTGTGTCCTTCCATGATATTCAATCTGGATAGAGCCTACATTTTCCGCCCTGCAGGATAAACTTGGAATCAGTATTCCGAATACAGTCAAACAACCTACAAGAATATTTTTCCATCTATTTTTCATTTGAAACATGATCTTCCCTCCGTGTTTTTCTCTCTTTTTCTTTCTCTTTTCACATACGCAGCAACACCGCAAAAGAACAAAATAAGAAACAAAATGAAGTCCTATAAATAAAACTTTCATCTGGAACGGTAATCCTATTGCGATTTTTTCATCCGGAACTTTTTCCACTGCCTCTTCATAAGGAATCCTATACCCCCTTACAAGAAGCCTGTGTGTATTCACCGCATAGGGTGTACAAGTAACTAATGTAACATAATCTTTTCCCGGTACGATCGTAAGCTCCTTTGTATTTTCCGGCAGCACAGTAAGTATCTGATCCACTTGATAGGCAAATGTTTCACCGAGAACTTTAATATAGAAGATATCTCCTTTTTCCAAATTATCCAGATCCGTAAACAACAACTTAGAAGGAAGTCCCCGATGCCCGGTTAAAACTGCATGGTACTTTCCCCGCCTATCGGTAAAGACGTCCCCTCAAAATGGCCTACCCCCGACTGAAGCACCTTTTCTTCTGTTCCGTGATAAATCGGAAGTTCTGCATTAATCTTAGGAATACGGATATATCCGATCATTCCCGACCCGTTTACATTTAACAGGCTTTGATATCTCTCGTCTACCTCTTTCTTTATAGATGAAAAAGGATCTAATAACTCAATATTTCCCAAAAGCTCTTCGTTATACTGTCTTGCTGCCTCGAGCATTTCACGCTTGTCACTTTCGCTTAACCGCACTGCGTTTTCATCATAAGCCGAAATCACTTTTGAGCCGTTCTTTTCATAAAGATAGTTGCTGACTGTCGGATATAACAGTACGGAGAATGCAATAATCAATCCTATCACGCGAAAAATATCCCCAATATAAAATTGTTTTTTCTCTGTCTTTTTTCTGCGCATCTTTATTTCATTCTCCCTGCTGTTATAACGAATGGGAAGACTGCCCGAAGGCAGCCCTCTCATCCATATGTCTGAATTATAAATGATTAAGCACGTTTTCTTCTGCTGATCACGAAGCTTACCGCAATACCGAGAATCATCACAACTGCAATCACTGTGAAAATTACAGTACCCATTCCACCTGTTTCCGGAAGAAGTGTTCCTGTAGTATTCTCAATGTCGATGATTTTATCATCCACCACCCCATCATTTTGCTTGATTGTCCAGTCATTCACATTCGTAGTATCAGATTTTGTAATTGTAATTTTAACCGGAGCTGTCAACTTGTTGTAACCGTCCGGAGCCTGTGTCTCCACTAACCAGTAGCTTCCTTCCGCAAGACCGTTTAACTTTAAGTTCATTCCTGTGCCTACTGTTGTCCCGTCACCGATAGATTCCATATCGTACATCTTATTATCGCCGACCTGTTCCGGGTCTACTGTGTAAGTACCGTTAGAACCTGTAACTGCGATTGCATTCTGATTATTGTTTGCATCCTCTTCGCTTCTATAAAGACGGAATATTGCACCCGCAAGGTAGCTATTCTGCTGATCTTTGATTAATTTGTGAATCTGTACCGGATAAGTTGGTGTTGTTACTACGTCCGGTGTTGTTGTAGTTATGTTATCCGGATCGTTACCATACTCTAAGTGAGCGCTGTTGTTTGTCTGTACTACGGCATCAGCATTAACTTTTGCATAGTATGTTACTGTAAATTCCTGACCCTTACTATTCTGATTGTTTCTAATCCACTCAGATAAATCCAAAGTCATTATGCGGTTATTTTCTCCGCTTAATGTAGCTGCCTTTGTCTCAGCCTGGCCTTCACCAATCTTTACAGATACGTTATAGGATGTGCCTTCCTGTGCTGTACCAACTGCATCTTTTACAAAATCAAGACCTTCTGTCAATGTATCGTGGATTTTATATGTATACTTATCATATCCTGTTGTATCCGGAATTGTTCCTTTAATCGTATAAGTTACAACCTGTCCGATTTCAACAGTTGTAGCATTTGCTGTTTTGTCAATACTTGGAGCCTGACCTTTCAGGTTCACAGTTACGTCAACGTCATCTACAGATACGAGAGATGACTGAATCTCTTTTGTTCCTGTCTGATATACCAGGTAGTAACCATAGTCTAAGTTTTCAAACTTATATTCTGTAACCTCGCCTAATTTTTTGGAAGTTCCAGTTTCTGCCGTTCCTGCTTTCAATGCAGCTGCTGTAAAGTCATTTGCGAATTTCTGAATTCCTGAAGGATTTTCCTTATACTCAGCAAGTTTGTTATATAATTGTTCACTTGTTGCTTCCTTCGATAATCCTAAAGCTGTTGCGATTGCATTTTTATAGTCCGCATTGACTGTATAAGCATAATGTGTATCGCTTACACTCAAATCAAAGAGCTTATAGACTTTAATTGTCTGACCCTTTAACGTGTTTCCTTCATTGACGTTTACTGTCAAATTTCCTGTTTTTATTCTGTCTGCGGCAAAAGCAGTTGTTGCCATTGCCAGTGTCATGATGCTGCTAAACACAATGCCATCATCTTTTGATTGAGTTTTTTACTTTTCTCATTCTTTGTGTCTCCTTTTCTTTTTGTTCTTTATTATTTATAGCTACTCTGACTTCTTGTGCTTTTTCTCTTCCTGTATTCCGTAGCTGTCACTAAGCAAAGAAGCAGAACACCTAACGTGTAGAGCAAAGCTTTTCCCATTCCTCCTGTTTCCGGAAGAAGCTGTCAAACCAGTTTTTCGTATTTGTCACCGTAATACTGTATTGACGATCGCCTTTGTAAGTTATTTCTGTTGTATATCCGTCCACTTTCATCTCGCTGACATGATATGTGTAATAATATTTCTTTCCATCCGTGCCAACATGATATGCTGTATATTCAGCTCCCGTAAGAACCTTTTCCCATATGTCCGATGTTTGTGCATCTTTTTTTGTCAAAATAACTTCTTTATTGAAGTTTGTATCTACAACCGGTTTTCCGTCTTTTTCATAGCTTCTTGTAATGTTAAAGATGACCTCATTCGGACGATCTTTTTCCTCGTCCCTTTTCCAAACCTTTTTCAGACGAAGTTCAATAAGATCCTTACACGGGTCTTGAACATCCGGCGCTTCCTCATTGCCACCCGGTTCTGTCGGGCTGCTTGCCGTATTGTTCATCAGAACAGCCATCGCGCCGTCCTCCTGATAAACATTGACAGGTATTTGCCCTGCGCTGCCGCTCATCATAGCGTCTTTCAGATCGGTAAACTTCACAACTTTGTCTTTCGTCATATGCCGGATTGTATATACATTCTTCCATGCATCAGATGTTTCGTAGTTGTGCTGAAGTTCCTTGCCCGATTTACCAAACAGCTTCTCATATGCGGTATCACCATTACGATAGATCCGGTAATAGTTTTCATTGCCTTCAATGCCTTTCACATCGTTAAATTCCCAGTTGGAGTTCAGACTTGACTTTCCGGTAAACGGTCCGGTCAGATCCTTTGCACCTCGGATAACGTCTGCAAAGAACATGTTGTTGTTCTCAAGTAAGCCTTCGTTATTCCATCCGACGAAACCTCCGGCAATACCGTATTGACCTGTGCCGTTGGCATTGTTTCCGGCGCCGCCTCCATAGACGTCATAGCCGTCTGCAATACCTGTCACTGTACATTTATCAATCTTTGTACGGTTTGCCTTTATGAGTGAAATATTGATTTCATTTTTCAGGCTTTCTTCATCGATCGTACCGCTCTCTGAGCAGTTGATCTCAATCTTACTGTCTCCGATATAGATGGTCGCAAGACTCTTATCCTCTGCTAAGCCAACCTTAATATCCAGTCCAAGCAGATTCAGAGATACCAGTTTCCCATCATATAAAGCATCAATTTCAATAATGCCTAAATCAATTTTAATTACCTGACCTTTTTGAAGTTCATCTAACCAAAGCGCCTTCAAAATCTGATTCACAACCGTCACTAATCCTTTAACCAACTCGGAATCCAGATTAATATTTGCAAGATAAGCAAAGGTTGTCTTTCCTGCGAACCCTCCGGCGATCTGACCGCTTGTCACCTGTTTTAACCCGGTGACTTTATTTTCTGACAATCTTCCAAGATCTGCATATCCGGTAAATCCTCCGGCGATTTCTGATTTATTTTTCTGGTCTATCGTATTATTACTGTGTACAGTAAAGCCTTCGTTGACACCTTCGACACTGCATCGGTCTACATGAGAACCGAATACATCCATTACACCTGCACCTGCGCTTAATAAATCACCCAACGCACCTAAATTGTCCAAATCGACCGTACCGCTCTTTCCGAGATGTCCGATAAATCCTCCGGTGTAGTTCATACCGTTGACCTTGCGAAGATTTGTCACTTTGGAATCTTTGACAGAACCGTTAAGCAATGCGCCTCCGAATCCTCCGGCTGAACCCGAATAAACAGGATCGTTGACATATTCTGATTTTTTACTGTCTCTTGCCTGTACTTCCAGTCCTGCTTCTGCAGAACCGGACACATCGGAATGATAAACATAACTTCTAAACGTATCTAATACGCTTGTTCCTCCAAGAGTCAATAGGGCGCTCAATATACTTGTATTCCCATTGCTAACTTGCAATATTGCAGATACATCTGCAAGGCCGACAAATCCTCCGGCGTATTCTCCTCCTGTCACACTTCTGACATTCGACACATGAACGCCGCTTTCTGACTCATTCATTTCTCCGATAACAGCTCCGTTGATCTCTCCTGCGAAACCGCCCGCCGCCTTTGCATAGGCTGTATTGCCTGTACCGTTTGTATAAGCGCCGTTGATAATGATTCCCCAGTCATCCCACGCTTTGACATCTGCGCCTCGCACTGTAGAAATAGTTGCATCTAATAACCGTGCAAGATCTCCCGGAGTTCCTATCAGATACTGAAGCAATCCGCCAAGTAATCCTTCACTGCTTGCCGTGTCTAAATTCGCTGCGCTTGCCGGATCGATCTGTCCTGCAAATCCGCCGATTGCTTTCGTACCTTCCACTTTTCTCAAATTAGCCACGAAGCATCGCTTATTATTCGGATCAGTACGGCATCTGTTGCACTGTACGTATTCGCTTTTTCAGACCAGTTGCCCCAGATCTGTCCGCCAACCATATGACCGACATACCCTCCGGCATAACCGACTTTTTCTATTTTCAAGGTTGAATCCTTAACCGGGATTCCTGTTGCCTTCACCGTCATTCCTGACTGGAAACCTGTAATATCCGAATTTCTTATAACCGGAACGAAAGTCTGCACGGCGCTGATAGAATTTGCAATATCCAAACCAATCAACTCTACTTTTCCGACTTCTGCAACGCCGCCGGTTTTCATTTCTCCGGCAAATCCTCCGGCGCTCTTGTATGCCATCACAGATTTCGCATCCCATGCATGAGCATTGGTAACCACTCCTGCTTTCATGCGTCCGACGTAGCTCCGGCTACGCCTGCTTCCATATCCTGTCTGCCGACGCTCGTTCTGCCCGCCTTAACATTGTAACCATAGGCATATTGTGTGATTAATGCCTGTAACTGTTCTTCATTCTCAACAGGTGTACTTGTGAACTGATCTCCGTAAACACCGTTGTTGCCGACAGCCTCCGCCCACTTGTTCCATGTGTCCATATCCACTTTTCTAAGCGGTCCGTAAACGGCTGTGTTCGTTTCTGTCGGATAAACAGCTCCGAGAAGACTTAACACATTACTTGTTTTCAGTAAGCCAAACAGAAGCTGTAAGTTTCCTGTTCCTGCCAGATCCGCCGTTTCCATCAATCCGGTAAATCCTCCGGCAAACTCGCCGCCGTAGACTGAACGAATACGAATCGTGGCACATTCCTTCCCGCCGCCTTCTGCCGCATATCCTTTAATTCTTCCACCATGGTTATAACTACATAGCCTCCGGCAAGACCTCTCACACACTGGGTGTCAGTGATGCCGTCGGCACGAACCGCGCCGCCGCAAGGCACGCTGCTCGTCTGACTGTCTTCTATAATCGGAATGAAAGACTGCACCAGACTGGCAAGACTATCTGTTACATTTAACAGTCCATCTAAAATACCGGCATCTTCGATTACGGAAGCAACATTTCCCGGTTCCATGATACCGGCATAACCTCCGGCTGCCTCGCGTCCGATAATATAGTTGAATAAATTCGCATCACTGTTTTTGATGATGGTACCGGACATTTCTCCGATAAATCCACCTGCTTTTCCTAACTTCTGATTCTTATCATCTCTGCCATCTGCCAGTACGGAATAACCGCCGACACATCCGTTGACATCGGAGTTTTCAATGGTAGACGCCACTACATCCAGCGCCTTCAAAAGATTCGTCAGCTCGATGTTCCCAAGAAGCTTTAATCCGCCTCCGACTGCTGCCGCGGAATCAATATCCACACATCCTGCATAACCTCCGGCGTATTTTCCACCTTTGACTGCATATTGTGAATCCGTTCCGAAATAGCTGTCTCCATTTGCAGATTCCAGACTATCGCCCGGCGGCGTCACCTTTGTATGCTTTAAGGATGTCACATCCGAATCTTTAATCTGCACACCGCCGCCATATCCAAGATAACCTCCCGCATAGCTGTCTGTATCCGTCGCTTCTACAGTAAATCCTTTTTCTGTCGACTTCACGCCCGCCGATTGAATGATCGGGATGTAAACTTGAAGTACATCGAGCAGCTGACCGATATCAAGGTTTAAAATACCACCAAGAAGATTCAGTCCATTTGAAGAAGCCGTTGCCCCTGCGTCAACTTTTCCGGCAAAGCTCCGGCGTGAGATTCACCCTTGACTTTTTCCAGACCATAAACTGCATAAGCCTCTGTCCTTGTACTGTTATCGACCTTACCGCTTTGCATTTCTCCAAAAAATCCGCCGGCATAATCAGCCTTGACCTGAGGTTCTTCATTAGCTGAGCAAAATGTAACGGTAGTATTTGTATATTGAGGTATCAAATACGGAACTAAATCCAACAGCCCGCTGACATTTACAATTCCGGGAAGTTCAATGCTCCGTCTTTGTCTTCCTGGGCCAGACCTGCCAGCCCGCCTGTGTGGCTTCTTCCCACAAAGCCTCCGGCATAACCTTCTTTATCTTTTGCAGCTTCTGCATAAACTGCCTTCAGATTTGTCACATGTGAATCTGCAATTTGTACCCCTTCTGCTTCGGAAATAAAGCCTCCGGCAAGATAGATTCGCCTTCCGTTATCTCAACCTGTCCACTGGCTTTGATGACTGCGCCGTTCTCTGTTCCGCTCACAGATACATTGGAAACTTTTGTGGCAACACCATCAACCAGACTAAGTAAGCTGTCAACTTTAATCAATCCCAGGCCCAGAAGATCCAGACCGCCTTCTTTTGCAAGACTGCCTGTTCCTGCCCGTCCGGCAAACCCGGCGGCATAATTTCCGGCAGTCACAGATTGAATACCTTCAATTTTAATCTGCTCTGCTGTTCCTCCAAGCATTAAACCTGCTCCGCCGGAAGCATACTTATTCGATGCTTCGATTTGAAGATCATTACCACCTAGATCTACATTCGATACAGTAAACGAAAGATAACTTCCGATTCCCAGTGTATCGTTCAATACGCCGACCGCATCAGCTACAGTAACTGCTCCTGAAATTCCGCCTGCATAATTATTTGCTTTTACAAAACTTACCCCTTGTATCGTATTTTTCTCAGTTCCAGAGGATGTGATCTGTACGCCGTCTCCCTGTCCGATCAGACCGCCGGCATAATCTGCCGCTGCCTGAACACTAAAGTTTGTTCCACTGACAGAACTTCCTTTTATTTCAGAAGGCTGTGCACCGCTTAAGGAAAGAAGCACACCTAGTTCTTCTTCATTTCCCGAAGCAAGTAACTGTTCCAGTAGTTTTGATACAGATTGCAATAAGTATCATTTTGTTCATCGTTTGAACCTACGGCCATTCCATAGCCCAACGTAGCTCTTCCCGCAAAACCTCCGGCATATTGATTGGCTTTAACCAGTTTCACTCCCGAAACATTTGATTCGATGCTGCTACTATTTGCCATTACGCCATTAAAACCTCCGGCATAACTATCTGTCGCCGTAACTGAAAGGTCGCTTGCGTCTACATGACAATTTCTCTGTGTAGAACGAATATCAAACGTTTTGATTTCCGCTCCCAGATCACTTAATAATCCTTTAACCTGTGCATCTTTTTCGATTCCGGCAAAGCTCCGGCTCCGATATCTGCCACTACCTGATTCAAACCGGTTACAGAACAGTTATTTATATCTGTTCCTGTCTGGCTTCCCACAAATCCGCCGTTGTAATTGACAGTTTCTTTCCCCGTTCCTGTCGTTCCGATCGATCCCTCTGAAAGAGAAACACTGCTGTTTTGGATCAGTGGCTTATAATAGCCATTCGGCAATAACTGTCCAAGAGGAACATCATTTTTCAAAAGAATCGTAATCAAATCTCCCAGTCCCACGCCCGGAAGAATATTCAGCAAGGTTGATAATAGCTCTACGACTCCCGCTGTCACATTTCCGAGAATATAGGTTGCTTCTCCTGATGTATATCCGACAAATCCTCCTGTCATTCCTTTTACATTCGTTACAGAAGCGTTGGTTACCGTACAGTTTTCAACAGAAACATCCCCTACAATACGTCCTGCAAAGCTTCCGGTCGCAAACATATCCGGACTGCTTTGCTTTAATGTCAATAAGTCTTTAATGACATCTCCCAGTTTTAAGTTTCCGATTACCGGAACCAGTCCTTCAAGGATTCCACTTATCAGATCCAGAATTCCACCCAACAATCCACCCAGCACTTCCAACAATCCTTCTACTAATGATTTTGGATCATTATTTACTGTCACAGATTGATTATTAACTGTAACTTGATCTAAATGGAGGTTTTTTACTCCCGCCTTCCCCGCAGACTCGAAACCACCATTCCCACTTTTTTTCATTTCATTAGAGATCGTTCCGAAAAATCCAATTCCGCTGTCTTTTTGGATATCCAGTTCCCCTGTCTGATTCACTTGAATATTACTAATGGTAGGCACGCTGCCTCCTGCATATTCAGGCGTCCTTCCATTTTTCCCGAAAAGTGAAGCGGTGTCCAGTCATCCTCTTTTCCGTCGGAATATTCTCCCTGCAATAAATCAATATCTCGAAAAATAATATAATTGGCATCCGGAGAATATTTTAGCGATTTTAATTCATTGCTTGCTTCTGATAGAGAAGGATAACTTTGAACGTTGTTTTGATTAAATTCCTTATCCACGATAACAATATCATCTGTCCGCTCACCGATAAGACCTGCTAAAAGATCCCCTAATATCGGTATATCAAACAAAGGTCCTAACAGTGCATGTAAAATGTCACCAAGCAGCTCTCCCAGTGGTCCAAGCAAGAATCCAACTAATCCTTCTTTATCATATTCGATATTCATCAAACCTTCTGTTTTGTTTGTATTTGCTTCTGAAAAATAGATGAAATCTTTTTGTTCAATTCCACTTTCTCCCAAAGCCTCACCTTGTTTTAGATTGAAGTCGGCATCACCGGGATAATATGGGGTATATGTTATTTTATCATCCCACGGCCAAGGCAGGTCTACTATGGATTTCACATACAGCATTGGGGTTACTTGCATATACTGATTGCCTTTTTCTTTAGGCTTCGCATCTTGTCCGATTGCTCTAAGCTGCCATTCGTTTCCGATAAGTATATATGGCTCTCCTTCAACTTTGGTATAAACCTGACCAAGATACTCACGCCCTCCAAGCTGTCCCGCATCTGCCTGAACCGTTGCTTCTTTCTTAATCTTTTCCGCCTTTAGTTCCGGCATCTGTTCTGTAAAGGACGGACTTAACACATAATTATGTTCTTTGCTGTAAGTCAGATATTCCTGCGCCGCTTCCGCGCTCTCATCTGCCAAAGTTCCGTCTTTATACAGAAGCTGACCTATTCCCACTTTTTCAGGGATCATATCATAAGACATGATCGGTTCTTCCGCCGAATTTTCCGAAGCGATCAAGAGAAGCTGATAGTTATTGTAAACATAAACCGTATCGCTTTCTTTATCATACAACGGAGCATCCTCTTTCGGAGCTTCTGCAAATGTTCCGGTAAATCCCTCCGGCAAAGTCCACATCGTTTTCTCAGTCAGCGGGATTTCATTCATCAGCATGTAATCCGCATCTGACGCATATGTAACCGCATTTCCGCCGTCAACAACTTCTTCGCCTGTGCCGAACAGTTCTTTCTCTGTATCGTTCATCCGTACAGAACTTCCTGTACCGATCGCCTGAAGCTGTTCGATGTTGTAAATCTTAATAATGCCGTTTTCATATAAATCTGCGCTTTTTGACTGCTGATCCGATGACGGATCTGTCTGTCCGTTTTCTGCCGAACCTGACTGATCGCCTGACGGCTGACCTGCCTGTCCGTTTTCTGCCGAACCTGACTGATCGCCTGGCTGCTGAACTGTCTGTCCGTTTTCCATCGAACCTGACTGATTGCCTGACGGCTGACCTGTCTGCCCGTTTTCCAGCGAACCTGACTGATTGCCTGACGGCTGATCTGTCTGTCCATTCTCTGTCAGCTCTGACTGCTCACCCGACGACTGAACGATCTGTCCTTCTTCTGACACGTCTGACTGCATCGGCATTTTTGCTTCCTGCAGCTGCTGTATGAGCTGCATATCGATCGGCGGCCCTTTCGCTATTCCCTGCGCCGAAACAGTCACCGTCTGCAGCAATACAGAAAATACCAACAGACATGCAGTTCCCTTTTTCCATATTTTCCACTTAAATAATTTTTTTATGTCTCTATTCTTCACTGTCTTTTTTTCACGCTCCCTCTTGTTCCAAAATTTCTTTCAATGAAATACTGAAAAATTGGGTCTCTAATTTTTCCTGAACTTTTTGCGTAATATCTTCGCACCGCACAAAAATCTACCGCCTTTCGACTACAATAAGCATCATCCTCCAGACATCGGTTTATTTTTGTCGTGCTTTCCATAAGGCGTATCACATCTCCCAATGTAATATCTTTTAAAGTCTTATTAAGTCGATATCCGCCTCTGGCTCCCAGATCTGCGGAAATATATTCTGCCTTTTTCAGTTTTGAAAGCACTTTCTCAAGATATCCTCTTGGAATTCCCATTTCATTCGATATCTCTGTAGCGGAAGCAATCTTTTTACATTGCCCCAGATATAAAACAGTTCTGATCGCATAATCTGTTGTCACGTTAAGCTGCATAGTCCGCCTCCTCATAAGTTATATACAAAATAAAAAAAACGACCTCCATGTGAAAGAATGCCGCCATCATACTTACAATATATAAATCTCTTTTTATATAATACCTCTCAGGTAGGTATTATATTTTTAACATAACAAATGCCCACATATCTGACTATGTAGGCATTTAAAAGCTTTGATCGCTGAATTCTTTCCTCTGTTCTATTTTTATACTACAGTAAAATTATACCCCCCCCATGAAAAATTGTCAAGTTTTCGCCCTCAATTTATGTAAAATAATTTATTTTTTCCTACTATTCCACTTTTTACTTATACGAAATGTGAATTTTGTATATTTTTCAGTTTTTTTACATTTTCTTTACAAAATTTAAACCTGTATCACAGTCCCCACACATCTCCCTTAAAATATAAAAACTCTCTTTCCCACCTCAACACAGGAAGGTCATATGCATTTCCTTCCTTATATAAAATGCAAAAAGAGAGTTTTCATATGTTATATTATTTTCGGTTCTTTTTTATAAACAATAAATCTTTAAATTCATCTAAAGCAATCTCTTTCCCTGCCCTTTTCAAGCGCACGGCTTCCAACACTTCGGAATAACGTTTTTTCGTCAGAGGGTTTGTTGCCATTGTCACAATGGACAGCAGCAGACAGACAGAAGTTCCTATTACAAATATATTATGAAACCCTTGAACTGTCTGCATACTTGCACGGATACCGCCGGATTATATCCGACATAATCTATAATCATCCTAAAACACTGACGCCGGACGCAGCGGCTAATTTCTGGGATACGGTTGCCATAGAATAAAACAACCCTTCCCGTCTTTCACCGCTCATCAATCATCGACTTCTACGCAGTCAGAAATCATGGCATAAATAACCTGATACAGTGCGTTTAACCCAACTACGAGAATGCTCGTCATAATGATCGGCGCTGCGGTTGAACCCGGCTTTAAGAAGAACAAAGGGAACACGATCATACACAAAAGCCAGATTCCCATAGAAATCGTCCATGAAACAACTTTTGAATATTTCGTAGACCAATGATCTATCGGGAAAACCCAAAACAACGCTACGATCCACATAATGATATTCACAAGGGATACCTGCGTGTCGTTCAGGTTCAGGTTATATCTCAGATAATATACCAATACTCCGAGAAAAATCGCCTGTGCCAAAATTGCAAATATAACGCAATCGTTAAATGAAGAAACGGCTTGTTCCGAAGAGGACCTTCCAGCATTTCTTTTATGGAATAAGATTTTTTTGTAATAATATCTTTATTTTCGTATCCTTCACTCGCCTTATAACCGATCCAGATACTAAGCGTACAGATAATGCCGAAAAATGCAAAACATACGGACCAAGCTTGTCTGCTGCCGCCGACAACAGGCTCTAAAAAATCGGTATATGCCATGATCCCGCCGCCGATTGCCACTCCGATGATCGCCCAAAACGTTCTTATTGTAGCCAGCTTACTTCGCAGGTCATAGTTATCGGTAACTTCGCCGCTTAAGGAAGTATACGGAACGTCGATCAAAGTCTGAAATGTATAAAATAACAAAGCAACTATAATAAAATAAATTTTCTGCTGAATTTCAACAAAATCCCATGCCGTAAACAGTAGCCACGTTACAATTCCAAACGGAATCGCACATACTAATAAAAACGGTCTTCTTCTCCCTTTACGGGGATCGCGGTTATCTGAGATGATTCCGACCAAAGGATCTGTAACAGCATCCCATAAAGTTCCGATCGTCATGATCAGACCTGCGAATTTTCCTGACAATCCGACAACATTTGTAAAAAAATACAAGCCATATGTCGTAAACATGGTAAATGTAAAAAGCGTTGCCAAGCCGGGCAGTCCATATGCTATCGCCCTTGCAGGTGACATCCTTTTCATCTTACTTGCCTTTCTTATCTTCTTTTTTCATTCCTGCCACAGCAAATGAGAACGGCTCAATAATCCCCATCAGCCTGTCTATGATCGGTCCGTATGCAACAACTGCGATCAATGTTCCGATTCCCCATGACGATCCTAACGCCACTCCGATTACAAATAAGATTGCATAAGATATGATCAGACCGATTCCGTAACTCTTTTTAACAAGATCAGCCGCCATAAACGCAAATATATCGGATGTCTGATATCCTAAACCGATCGGGATATAATAAGCCAATGTCAAAATAATAATGATCGAACCTATTAAAATACACGCTATTTCAGTCCGACACTCATTTCCGGAGCTGTCGGCAGCATCGGTGCAAGAACGTCTAACCAGAAATTTTCAAAAGGTCCTATTAAAAAGCACCACGCAAGAGTTCCTAAATGTACCAAATCTCTTCTTACAAAGAAAAATACAAAAAACATGATTCCTTCAAACACAAGAGCAACAGTACCAAACTGAACGTGAAATACATTTGATAACCCAATCTCAAATGTTGTCAGCGGATCACATCCCCATTCCGGCCAAACCAAAAGCGCTACTCCAAGAGCACAGATGAAAATAGAAGGGATAATTGCGAGCAGCCTTCTGGCATAACTCCAGATTTTTTTCGCATCCATTATTCTTCCTCCCACTGTACCGCGATCGCTCTTACAGGCGAACCATCGCATCCTATAAGTTTCATCGGCAATGCGATAATATACGGACGTTCAAAATCGATCTGATCAAAAAATGCCCAGTTTTCTCCGATCATCAATCTTTTTTCAGAGAACAGATCGTGTACCGGAAATTCCGTTCCACCAGTCTGATCCGCATTGATCGTATCAATTCCGATAAAGCGAACCCCATTATCAACTAAATATTTTGCTACATCTCCGTTTACATATGGATGGTGGAAAAATTCATCTGTACCTCTTGTTTTATACCAGTTTGTATTAAAGAGAACGATTTTTCCTTCACAAATTTCTTCTTTATACGGTTCGATATCTTCTAATGTAATTGCTTCGTCAGCCTTTTTATCCGTTACTCTTACAACAACAGCTTCTCCCAAGAAGAAATCTAATTCCATATTATCGATCGTTTCACCGCTGTTTGAAAAATGATACGGCGCATCTACATGAGTACCGGTCTGTGTTCCCATTACCAATGTAGATAGATGTAACCTTCGTTTTCCAGTGTAGTAGCAACTGTAACAGACGGTTCCGGATCTCCCGGGTATATCGGTGTTTCGGCAGTAAATTCCCATGATAAATCTACAATCTTTTTAATTTTTCTCATAATCTCATATCCTCATTATTCATTGTAAGCTTTTTTTAACAGCTCCAAGTAATCTTCTTTCGTAATTTTTCTGGCATTGTCATTTGATAAAACATTGTTAGCAGATCTTTCCGCGATCGCCTCAAATCTCTCTTCCGTGATTCCTTTGATTTCTTTAATTGTAGGAATGTTTAATTTTCTGTTCAAAGCTTTCACATATTCTACCGCTTTCAATGCGTATTGCTCGTCAGACATACTTTCTTCTCTTTCGATTCCCATTGCATCCGCAATATCTGCAAACCGCTCAGGACATGCCGGAATATTAAATTCCATGATATATGGCAGAAACAGTGAATTTGCCACACCGTGCGGCGTATCAAACCAAGCGCCTACTGTCTCGGCAAAAGCATGTACCGCTCCGACATTTGAAGAAATGAACGCCATACCGCCGATCGTACTTGCGATCATCATGTTTCTTCTTGCTTCTCTGTCTTCGCCGTTCTCGTATGCTTTTTCCAGATTCTCTGCGATCATAGAAATCCCTTTCAGCGCCAGAGCATCTGTGATCGGCTGATGTAACTGAACCGTATACGCTTCGATACAATGTGTTAAAGCGTCGACACCGCATGCCGCAGTTAAAGATTTCGGCAGTCCGATCGTAATTTCAGGATCACAGATCGCTAAGACAGGAATCATATGAACAGGATCTCCGACTGTCATTTTGTACTGTCTTTCTGTATCTGTTATAACGGCACACCATGTCACTTCTGCTCCTGTTCCCGAAGTAGACGGAATGCAGATCAGCGGAAGTATATTTGTATCCAATTCCGTATCTCCCCACTCTACAGTGGATTTTCCGTTCGTGACAACCGCGCCGACAGCTTTCGCCTGATCCATCGCAGATCCCCCGCCTAACGCGATCAGTGCATCAACATGATTCTTTTTCGCAAACTCTGCCATTTCGTCACAATCTTCCGCTCTTGGATTCGGCTTCACATTCGTCAGCAAAAAGTTTTCGATTTTCGCATCATCCAAACTTTTCTTTAGTTTTTTATAATGCTCGGAAGACGCTAAAAACGGATCTGTAATAACCAACACTTTTCCAAAACCAAGATTCGCACATTCTTGTCCTGTCGTTTCTATTACTCCATACCCTTCTATAATACGTGTAGCATGAAATAAATTATTAACTTCCAACATACTTTTACTCCTTTTCTGTTTCTATACGTATTATTATATGGTATATTGTTACTATATACTCAAGCCTATTTATAAAATTTCCATTTTACGCAGGAAAGGATTGCTATTATGTACGAAAATCTATTAAATCCAAATGAATTTTCCAGTATTTCAGGAGTTTCCAAGCAAACTTTACTTTTTTACGAAAAGAAAAATGTATTTAAACCGATATTTAAAAATGAAAAAGGATTCCGATTTTACAGTTTAGAACAACTTGATATTATAGTAACTATACAGGCCTTACAGACAATCGGCTTGTCTCTCAAAGAAATTCAGAATTATATAGAAAACAGAAACGCCGACTTGATCTATGATCTATACAGCAACAGAATGATCCCTCTGAAACAAACAGTCAATAAATACAATCGGACAATAGAGATGATGCACGTAAAACTTGATCTGATAAATAAGGCGAAGTCTGTCTTATTAGATACGATTTATCTCGAATACAGACCCGCCATCCAAATTGTTAAAAGTAAAGAAATCCCCGCAGATGCAAGCGATACACTCCAATATAAAATCTTAGGAGAACATATGCCTACCGCAAGGAAAAAGACTACAGCTTAGGACATGCGGTCGCCGGAATCGTAGATATGAAAACAGCGCTGAATCCGAATATCAATAAAACTCAATATAAATATTACTATACAATCCTTCCGTCAGATCACGATGAAAAAGATTATGACATTATTGAAAGCGGAACTTATATCGTAATGTATCATAAAGGTCCGTATAACCAAACTTATCAAGCTTATCCTTTTATGATAGATTATGCCGGAAAGAACCATTTTGAAATCGAATCTATGATCTACGACGAAAGCTTAATAGACGAAACTACGGAGTCAGATCCCGCAAACTACATTACTCAGATATCCATTAAAATAAAAGAAGTAAAGGGGTCAGATTAAGACCCTTTTACTTCTTCATATGATGAAACAACATAATCCGCTTCGCTTACGTCCTGACCGTTCCCTGAACCGGTAAATGCCGCGACTTCGATCCCTGCCTGTTTCGCGGCGTGAATGCCGACAGACGAATCTTCAAACACAAGACACTCCTGCGGCACAGCGCCTAATAATCCATCGCCTTTAAATAGCATTCCGGATCAGGCTTTCTCTCGGCACACATATCACCGCAGACGATCACATCAAACAAGTCCGTCATCTGCATCCGATTCAGTCCCATAATAATAAGATGGGTTGCAGTAGAAGATACGAGCGCGGTTTTCACTCCGCTTTGTCTCAGCCTTGTATCAGCGGAACAATTCCGGGAATCGGAGCAATATTTCCGTTTTCATATGTATTTCCAAGTTCTTTTCGTCTCCGTGTAAGCTGCTCTACTGTCACTTTGCGAGGCGCCCGCGACAGGAATTCTATAAGAAGTTCCTGATCATGCGTACCGATCAACCTCTGCTTGTCTTTTTCCGTCAGCTCAACTCCGAACTCTTTCAGTGCAAGACCGAGATAATGACTGTTGCTTTCTTCCGTATCTGCAATTACACCGTCAAAATCAAATAAAACATATTTTTTCTTCATAACCGCTCCTTTTCCGATCCCCGATTGCTTCTGATCTATTTTCCTTACTTTCCCTATGGAATATCAGGCGAATAAATGACGCGCTTCTTCCTGGATTTTTTTGATCTCTACTTCTGAAAGATCGCAAAAATCACTGTTTTCCATAGAACATCCCGAATCCTGAACATAAACCATCTTTGTATCTTTCTGTGTGATCGAATAGAACCAACATTCTTTCGGAACATTATAAACTTTTCCCTTTTCCATAAGTGTCAGTTCTGTTTCAAATTTTCCGTCCTTTCTTTCTGCCGTGATCAGAATCGCTTTTCCGTTTACAAGGATAAACTGTTCATCTGTCGTATGATGAATCTCCAGGTGTTTCAGTCCTTCGATATCATTATCCGGCTTCCAGTTTTTAATGCTTACAAGCCATTTTTCATTCGTATATACACATTTGATTCCTTCTTCTTTGTTTTCATATACATTCGGTCTCATTTTTTCCTCCGTTATTATACTATATTTTTCATTATTTTTTAACTGGTTGATCTCTCTTTTACAGTTATCTTTTTATAGCTATCCTTTTTATCTTTTCTTTTATCCTTTTGTATCTTACCTTTGGATCTTTACACAGTTGTCTTTCCCAAGATCGGAACTCCGTATCCGAAAGCTCCTTCTAAAGCACATACTTTCGCCGCAAATACCGCGCCTTTTCCCATTGCCGTCTGAAGTCTTTTTGCCATTTCTTCATCTGTTCCCTCAACGATCTTTCCTTCCTTTGACGTTTCAAGAAGCGAACATAAAAATGCTGAGAAATAAGAATCTCCTGCTCCCATTGTATCGATCACATCGTCGGCGTGTACTGCAGGCGCATATAAGATCTTATCATTATAAAGAACGTAAGATCCGTCTTCTCCAATCGTTCCGAGAACAACTTTCACTCCGTAAGACTGTGCTTTTCTCATTTCTTTTTCCCGCTCTTCATCTGTCAAATGCGCGCACGACATAATCGCAACTGTTACATACGGACATATTTCTTTCAAATACTCGTCTGTCCAACGAGTAGAAAAATCATATGCAACCGGAACGCCCGTCTGATATAAAACAGGAAGTTCTTTTTCAATATAAGAATTCAGATTTGTGTAAATAAGATGAAAACCTTTGATATACTCTAAATCTTCTTTTGTAAATCCGAAATCATGCTCTTTTGCGATACCGCCTTTATTTGAACCTAAAAATACTCTGTCAGTTTCTTTCAAAGTTACAAGAGCGAATCCATTTTCACCTTCATAACGACGGCAGTGACTGTCATCAATTCCGATTTCTTTCAACGTATCCTGAACACAGGCTGCCACTTCATCATCTCCGTATTTTCCAAGATACGCAGACTCCATATTGTTCATCTTTACATAAACACATGTATTAACGCACTGTCCGCCCGGATACATCTTTCCTCTTGACAAATATTTATCACATACGTTATCTCCAACTGCAATAATCTTACAATGCTCCATCTTTCCGATTCCTTTCTTTTCTGACATTTTCTGCAACAGATCGCCTAATCGAAACTGTCACCGCTGAATTGTTACTCTTTTTTCATGCCGTATTTTGTTTCTTTGTTTTCCGGCATTTCACGATATTTTTCGCTACTTATAAGGATTGAACTGCTGTATAATCTCTGTCGCACGTTGTCTTCCGCGCCGCATGCACTGCATGATATCTTCTCCCAAGCTGACTCCGTATGTAAAAGCCGCGATATAAGAATCACCTGCTCCTACCGTATTTACTACTTCAACTTTTTCTGCATCCAACTTATAAAACTTCCCGTTCTCATAAGCAAGGCTTCCGTATTCTCCGAGCATGGCAACGACTGTTTTCGCCCCTTTTTCGCTCGTCTTCACCATGAAATTTCTTATATATTCGTCATCCCGATCATAAGAAAAGAATGCATAATCAAGATACGGAATGATCTCGTCGTTACTTTCCTGTTCCAAACGTTTAGAAAAATCATATACCCATATCTGCCCTTCCTGCCTGATCTCTTTTATATATCTGCCGACTTTCGCCCAACGCTCCGCATAAATAATATCAAACTGTTTTACAAATTCCAGATCATCGTCCTGAAGTTCGATCTCTTCCATCGCATTTCCTTCAAAATGCAGATGCTTTTTATCCCCGTCAACAAGATCCATTTTTGCGGCGGCTGTAGGGCGGTCGGTACGCTTTAGTATCCTCAAAGGAATTTTTCTTTCTTTTAACCTCTCTTCTAAAGCGTCGGCAAACACATCATTTCCGAGAATCGTCATTTCCGTGACATCACCGCCAAGATCTTTATAATTCAATGCAAAATCAATACTGTTTCCCGTCAGATAGTACCGATCTAGTTTATAATAAACGTCAATGCAGTTATCTGCCATCGCAAGTGTCCGTTTCATAATGATCTTAACCCCTTTCCCCGACTACATAAACCATATAACGTCTGTTTTTTATCCCATCGTATTCACAAAAATAAATATCGACTGCGTGTCCGAGTTTTAATGTGCCGTCTAAAACAGGAAATACGCAGTGATTTCCTGTCAGAAGCGATTTCAAATGTCCGGGCGCGTTTCCTCCGATCGTTCCGTAAGTCGGAAGGTAATGATTATGATGATACGGATAATCTTCAGGCGCGATCCGGTCAAGACATTCCATAAGATCTTTTTCTACACACGGAAGACTTTCGTTTACAGTGATTCCTGTCGTTGTATGCTCTGTAATTACATAGACAATTCCTTTTTCGACTCCGCTTTCTTCCACAACCTTGCGTACGTCATCTGTAATCTTGATCATCTCAAATTCTTTATCCGCACATATCGGAACTTCTTTTAGTATAAAATCCATCTCTCTCACTCCCTTCCAAGAAACCGCTCTGCATTTTCTGCATATATTTTTTCAAGTGTTTCTTCCGAGAAACCAAGACTGTCCAATCCTCTTTTACTTCTGACCGGGCGAATTCTCGGCGAACCCGAACCAAACATAATCTTATCCGCTATATTGTGTTCTACCCAAAGCGCTCCCATATCTTCGGTAAATACTTTCTTGTAAATCTGATACGGTCCGTCAAAATTCATCAGCGCCGTATTTGTATAGCAATTCTCATATTTTAAAAGCAACGCCGCCGTTTCCTGAACCCACGGCCAGCCGACATGAGAAAGACAGATGTTCACTTCGGGATATTTACTTAAAACCTCCTCAAATTCAATCGGACGGCAATATTTTGCCAGAGAGTTATTTTCCATACTCAATCCTGCCTGAAAAATGATCGGCCTTTTATATTTCTTACATATATCATACAGCACAAATAATCTTTCATCACAGGGATACATATGTAATCTTGCCGTATTGATATAAAGTCCCGCCAGATTTTGGAACTTAAACGCCTTTTCCAGTTCTTCTGCCGCCGATTCCTTTCTCGGATCTGCAGACGCAAACCCGACAAAAACGTCGGATCACATTGTACGATCTTCTCGATCTCGTCGTTTGATATATCCGGTTCTCCCGTTTCAAACGAACAATCTGACGGAAGCAGAAATACTTTTTCAATTCCTGCCAATGCATATTGCTTTTTCAAAAGTTCGATACTTGACGGCTTCATCAAATGATAGTTCATCTGATCGCATCGCTTTTCAAAGCGCTCTTTATTTTCACAGATCGGTGAGAAAAGCGCCGGACGAATATGTGTGTCTATTACCATTTTTGTCACTTCCTCTTATTTTTCGCTTTTATTTTTCGCTTTTATTTGCCGCATTTCTTTTATATATCTCGTTTCTTATTTCTTTTGCTTTATTTTGTTGCTTTTTATTTTTTTTGCTTCAATTTGTTTTCTTCTATATTGAAATTGTTTAAATTCTATGCATCATATCTTTATTATTCAAATACAAGTCTCTGAACATCTTGTAATGTTCTTTGTAATATATATGGTTCTTTTCATTCGGAACAAGTATTTTCCCTTTCGGAAGAGAATCTCTAAGCTCCGTAAAATCACGAAACCTCCGATCTCCAAGCGCCGCCATTGCAGCATCTCCGTATGCCGAACACTGATATCTTTTAGGAATACATATCTGCCTTCCGATCATATCGCATATAATCTGCATCCATGCCGCATTTTTTGTGCCGCCCCCTGCCGTAATAACGGATTTCGGCGGAAGGTTCATTTCATCAAACAAGATCATATGCTGAAGAGTCGAATATCCGACCGCTTCAAGCGCGGCTCTGTTAATCTGCTTTCTTGTATGTGTTCCTTTTAAACCGAATAGCATTCCCGATGCTTTCGCATCTTGTATCGGGCTGCGCTCTCCATAGATATAAGGAAGTATGATCAGCCCTTCCGATCCGGCTTCTACCTCTGCCGCCTCTCTTGCCATCACTGCGTATGCATTTTCACCGCCCGCTCGTTCCTTCTTCAATTCTTCCTCATAAAACGTATCCCTCACCCATCTCGTCAGCGTTCCCGCCGCATTCGTTCCGTCTCCGATACAAAATATTCCCGGTATCGTAAATTCCTTTCCACCTTTTAAAGAACCGTTTCCGTTTGCCGACACATAATCATCAACATAACGATCAACACAGTAATAATAAAACATAGACGAACCATACTGGAAAAATACAGTTCCCGATTCTACCAATCCTACGCTGATCGCTTCTGCAGTGGAATCTCCTGTACCGACGATCACTGGCGTACCTTTTTTCAAACCACTCTCTTTTGCCGCCTCTTCCGTCACTGTCCCTGCAATTTCAAAAGAATACGCGCACTCCGCGATCTGATCCGGCCGACAATATAAGCTACAATTTTCTTTATTTATCGTGCCGTCCCGATTATAAAGCGGACGAAACGATCCTTTTGCCAAAAACTGATCGATCACATACTTCCGGTTAATTTTGCAGTGAGATATGAACTTCCCGTCAAAAACTTATATGTCTTTTCATACACTTCCGGCTCATGGTTTTTGAGCCACAAAATTTTCGCCGCCGTATCGCCTGTACAGATCGGATGACCGAACATTTTTTTGACGTCATCTCCATAATATTGAGTCAGCCACTTAATCTCTTCTTCCGCCCGCGAATCGATCCCGTATAATATTGCAGGACGCAGCGGATTACAGTCTTTATCTACAGGCAGGCAGTCCGTACCAAGAGCGCTCGTCCCGACACATCTGATCTCGTCAGAACGAATGTTACTCTTTTCAAGAAGAAGCCTGCACAATTTACAGAAATCTCCCCACCAGACTTTGTCCGCATCATGTTCAAACCAACCTTCCTGCGGATGATCCATTCCATGAGTTACCGAACAATCTGCAACAGGGATCATATTTTCATCGATTAACATTCCTCTCGACTCATATGTACCGATATCTATTCCCAGATAATATTCTTTCACTGTTTTCTCCTCAAAGACTCTTCTTTCACTGTTTTTCTTATCAAAGATTCTTCTTTATTGATTTTTCCTTACAATCCTTTTCTTATGTCTGCCACGATCTCCATAAATTCTCTTACACGCTCTTTATCTACCCTGCCGTTAAATACGCCGTCTTTTTTAAATGCAGTTCCCATGCAGACGCCGTCGCAGTTTCCCAGTTTCTCTCTGACATTTCCGTGATTGCATCCTGTATTACAAAATACCGGAACTTTTCTCGGCTTCGCCACTTCATGCACTCTGGATAGTATCACATCGTCCGGTTCTGCTCCTGCTGCCGCTCCCGACACACATAATCCATCTGCAAAATCGCCGAACATAATGGATTTTGCAACAACCTGAACGTCTCTTTGTACAAGATAAGCATCCGCTTCCGGGTTTACTTTAAAAAGAAGTTTCATATCTTCGATTCCGAGCGCTTTTCTGTGACGGATCGCTTCTCCGCTGTTCGAGACATATACTCCATATTCTCCCATATATGCTCCTGAAAACAGCTTCTTCCGAATTTTGCTCCTGTTGCAGCTCCGAGATCGATCGTTGCAATCGGGTTTTTACGACATTAACGCCAAACGGTACGCTGATCTCGTCTTTTAATTTTCCGATGATATACGCCATAGCCGAAACAACCGCGATATCCGCTACCGGCTGGTACGGCAAACTGAATTCGTTTGCAAAAAAGATTCCGTCAACGCCTCCGTCCTGCAGCGCCAGCAAGTCTTTCCTTGCGTGTTCTGTAACTGTTTTCATATCTCCGCAATATCCCGGATCTCCCGGAAGCGCGTCAAGATGCAGCAGCGCTATAATCGGTTTCTCTACTCCAAACATGTCTTGTGTCCACATAACACTTTCCTCCGTATAATATTTGTTTCTATGTTGTATTCTCCTTTATATAACAAGATTTGTAATTTATAATTAATCAAACTCGTTCGTATTTGCTTTCATCCATGCGACAATATCATCGATCGCCTTATCAGGATCGCGATAATATCTTCTGTCGCATATTTCAAACGACACCGTTCCGTCATAACCTCTGTTTTTAATCGAATCATAATATTCTTTCATCGGGAAATCTCCGTCTCCCGGAACAGTATGACCTCTGTCGTTAAAGTGAATATGCTGAAGTTTATCTCCGAGATTATCAAAATAATCATCGATCGTTTCCTTCGCATATGTCATCTGATCCATATCGACCATTCCGACGATTGCCGGAGAATCGATCTCTTCCAGCATCTTTGCGATATCTTTGCTTGTGATAAGCACGTTTGTCGTCGTTACTTTTAACTCTTCCAAAAGTAACCTGACGTCTTTCTTTTCGCAATACTGCGCCAGTGTCCACAACGATTCTCTGCAGTATTTCCAACCCTCTTCTCTTGGCTGATCGAAGTATCCGAATCCGGTACTGATCTGCACACACGGACAGTCAAGAAACTGTGCCGTGTCGATTGCTCGCTGATAATACCGAATGCTTGACTCTCTTGTAAGATCATCCTGCGTACAGAAATTAACCGGATACACACAGTTTTCAGGCGTCATCGCCATCACACTTAAATGATGTGCTTCAATCTCCTTTTTCAATTCGATCAATCTTGAAAGCGGATAATCGAACAAATTAAGCTGCGGCGCCGAACAGTACAGATCGATACTGTTAAACGGTGAGCGTTCCACTTTATCAAGAAATTTTTTGATCGGATATCTTAAATAATGATAATTCATAGGCGCGAATTTCATTGCCATATTCCTCCGTTTCAATACTTAAAATTTGAAAAGACTGCCGCCCGTTCCATACGGATACAAGGCTGCAGTCTCTTTTTGCTTTTCAGCTTTCTTTCTATATTGCCGCAGCACATTGTCTTCTGACTTCTTAGAATACAACCGCTCCTATAAGAAGTGCGACTACTACTGATACGACCGTACATACAAGCCCCGGTATCATATAGCTGTGGTTCAATACAAATTTACCGATCTTCGTTGTTCCCGCCGAGTCGAATGCAAGAGCTGCAACACACTGTCCCGAAGCCGGAATAAAGTAGTTAGATGAACATGCGATCCAACCTGCCACGATTACGTTTGCCGGAAGTCCTAAAGCGATTCCGATCGGAATCATGATCATTGTTGTCGAAGACTGACTCGTTGTGATCGCACCTACGATAAATACCGCTACAATGAAAATCCACGGATACTTATTTGTCAGCGCCGACATATTGTCTGTAATAAATGACGACTGATCTCCGATAAATGTATTTACAAGCCAGCACAGACCAAACGCCAGAACAACCGCAAACATACCTGTTCTAAATACCGGCTGATCAAGAACTTGTTGCTGTCCAGTTTTGTAAGAAGGATCATAGCCGCCGCAGCTACGAGCATAAAGATTTCGATTACTGTCGTAAGCGGAAGTTTGCTTCCGTCTGCCAGCGTCGGAACTAAACCGCTGACTGCGCCGAGAAGAACGATTCCCACCATGGCAATGAGGAAGATCGTAACGGAAATTTTTGCTTCTTTGCTGACTTTTTTCTCTTCTTTTACTTTCTTGGAGAAATCCTCGATCAATCCTGCCTCAACACGAGCCTGAAATTCAGGATCATCTGCAAGCTCTTTGCCTTTCTTAATTACTGCGATTGCCGCAATGACTGTTCCGATCAATGTAGCCGGAACACAAACAATAAGTAATGTGAAGATATTTACTTTCGTATAATTTGTTGCCTCTGCCATGAAAGCGAGGATTCCGACTGTTGCCGCTGAAATCGGACACGCTGTGATCGCCTGCTGTGAAGAAACGATCGATGCGGAAATCGGTCTTTCCGGACGAACGCCTGTCTCAATGGCAATTTCGTTGATAACCGGAAGAAGACTGTAAACGATATGACCTGTACCACACATAAATGTAAAGATATATGCTACAACCGGAGCCAGTACCGTAATCATTTTCGGGTTCTTTCTCAGGATTTTCTCCGCTATGCGGACGAGGTAATCCAAACCTCCGCAAGCCTGCATTGTTGCCGCCGCACAAATAACTGCTATCATGATCAAAATTACTGTGATCGGCGGATCAGAAGGAGTAACATGGAGAATAAATGTCATAATAAACATTCCGATTCCTCCTGCCATCGCAAGGAACGTACCTCCCACACGAACTCCGATAAAAATGATCGCCAAAACGATAATCAATTCTATCCAAAACATAAGCTAACCTCCTAAATCACTCTTTAGTTTACCCTCATTTTGAGTTTTCCTTTTAAAGAACTATGCGCATATTCTTTAACTCTACAAACCAATCCAGTGCATTGTATTCTTTTGTATCGTTCTGTATTGTTTTGTATCTGATACAATAGTATATTTGTTTTGTTGTTTTGTCAATTTATTTTTGCAACTTTGTGTATTTTATATGAATATTAATTACATTTTTGTGCATGATGCTGTATTTCTATTATTTTGTATTATTTATATGTATTACCTATATTTTCCAATTTTTTTCATACCATAAGCATTACTATTCGCCCAATTTAAAAGAAGCCCGCACAATGTGCAGACTCCTTTTATAAAATAAGTTATATCGCTTAATTGGTCATAAATAATTTGTTTTTATATCCGTTTTTAATACTCTACTTTCCACATATAGCGGCGTGTTGCAAGCGGGTGCTCACGTTTTGTCGCAAGAGCATGGTTGTAGATCGGGTATACATTGTTAAACAAAGCATGATTAAAGTAATCGACAACAGATGCGTCGATTGTTGACAGTCCCAGTTCTTTTGCGTCGAGAACTTCAATACGTTTTGCGTATTTCTTAAGGAATGTAAGAGCTCTTTCATCTAATTCTCTCGTTGTTCCTTCTGAAATCTGGATCATAAACGGGCGGTTTGCATCTGTGATCTCAAATGGACCGTGGAAATACTCTCCTGTATGAATGCTGCTTGAATCAAGCCACTGCATTTCCATAAAAATACAGATACTTTCCATATAAGCAGCTCCGTAAGAAGCGCCGCTTCCCATTGTGTAGATTACCGAATCATTCTTATATTCTTCTGCAAAAGCTTCCGCTCTTTCTGCTACATGTTTGCGGGCATTTTTAATAATGTTGCTGATCATGCCAAGTCCTTCATAAAACTTTTCATAGTTCTCATAGCCTTCTGTCTGCGCTAACAGTTCAACAGCTACGAGCAGCGCGCACTGTGTTTTTTCTCCTGCATAATCGATGTCTCCCGCAAGGTGATCCAAACTTGCATCAAATGTATAACGAATAATGTAATCTCCGAACTCAATGATCTCAGATTCTTCAAGCCATGTAAGGATAATAACTGCGGCGCCTTTTTCTTTTCCGAGTTTTGCCGCCTGAATCGTCTCAGGTGTATTTCCTTTATGACATGCCAGACATATGATTGAGTTTTCTCCGAAATCCTTCGGTGTACTATGAACAAACTCGTTACTGTTGATCCATGCTGAACGAAGTACCTGCGCTCTCTTTCCATAAATGTCTTTGCCGGATAAAGCGCTCCCAGAGAACCTCCGCATCCTACGAAATAAATATTTTTTACTCCG
>ENA-OQCS01000053-OQCS01000053.1-human-gut-metagenome-genome-assembly--contig:-NODE-53-length-47162-cov-3.565600_pt1 | contig 47162 bp, 56 predicted proteins | sample MGYA00242757_ERZ504575 | MGnify/ENA primary metagenome ERZ504575 (study PRJEB26092, sample SAMD00036297) | human gut metagenome | host: Homo sapiens | study: EMG produced TPA metagenomics assembly of... | reverse complement strand
CACTGACCTACAAAGGCAAACGGATCATCACGGTATGCCGTGACGGCAGCATGTACCTGAGCAGGATATTGAGCAGGAACTGAGCCTGCACGCAGGAAACAGGCTGTGTATCGCCAAGGACGAAGACAGGCCAAAGGACTGGTACATGTTCGTCTCGGATGACGAGAACGGCTTCACGATCTGGAACGACCCGCGTTGCGCCCGCTTCTCCAACAGCTTCATCGCCGGCATGATACTCGATGTGGCAAAGGTCGAGAAATGCGCCGGTTTCATGGTGCGAAAGAGCCGGTGAATGTGGACGGCAGGCTATGCTACCGGATAATACTTGACAACCCGATACCGAAAGGGGTAAGTGTAAGGACCACCGGTACGAAATAAGCCCGACACCTGAAAGAAACAGCAAGGGGCATCCGGAGGAAGGAAGAAGAAGAACCGACCTCCGGGTGTCCCTTTTTTCATGCGGCCGCAGGCAGAAGGAACGGGATGGATTTTCATTTCCTTGAACGGTATGCCTCCCTATAGCCGTCCATCAGGGTACGCTCTATGTCTGAAGCCCTGTACAGAATCTTGCCGCCCACCTGAATATAGGGCAGTATGCCGTTGCTTCGGTAATCCTGCAATGTCCTGCGGCTCACTTTAAGCAGGTGCGACACCTCCTTGTCAGTCAGCAGCTCATCGCCATATACGGGAGGTCGGCGTTGGCTGAACAACTTTTCGAACGAAGCCAGAAGCCGGTCGAAATTCGAGTGGAATTTACATACCCACTCATGGTCTTTTTCTCTGATTTCACTACTCATACGGTTTGTCTTTAATTGATACTTCAACTGCTAAATGCTTTTGCCTTTCCATTTCGCCTCTTTCCGTCTCTCTTCCACATCCACAATGACCCGTTCCACGTCTTCCAGACGGTAGTAGGTGCGGTTGCCAATCTTGGTAAAGGCGAGTGTGCCGTTGTCACGGAGGGTCTGCAATGTCCTCGGGCTGATACGCAGTTTCCGGCAGACGTCATGACTGTCCATCCATCGTTCTGCCTTCTTCTCCCCATGCTGTTGGCAGAGGTCATCCATCCGCTGCACGAAGTAATCCAACTTGGCAGCTATCTCCTCAAAGGTTCTTTTTTTCAAAACTTACTATTTCCATAATCTCATTGTTTATTTCCATTTGATACTGTTTCCATCTTGTACCGCCAAGCAAAGCCGGCTTACTGCCTTATCCGATACATCTGACAGGAGAACAAGTGGCATGGCTGCAGCAATTTCCTGTTCCCGGTACAAATTAAAGCAGTAATAATCACACTGCAATGGATTTGCAGACGGCTGACGGTCTGTTTCATCATCTGTCATCATGTTGCATGGCCGGTGGACAGTATGACCCGACTGAGCAAAGCCGCCATGTGATTATTACTGCCTGAACTGACTGTAGCAAGTATACCGGTACGATTGCAACGGGTTATCCTATATCCGGTAAAGTGTCCGTTGGATTCAGTCTCCATACTGCCATGAAATCATTGCCAGATTCCATGGACGCCCGTGCGGGTGTGGCAAATCACAGCAGTCGCCACCGTTTGTCCGGTGCATATAATGCAGAACCGGTCATAATTGCCACACTTACTCCATTTGCTTGACACAGTGCACTATACACACTTTCTTTGCTGCCGATAACCGGTCAAGGTACATACCAAGACCACTGTATTGACTTATTAAAATTCAAAGATTATGGCTACAAGAAAAAGCTTTGACAAAGAGCGGTGGGAAGCTATGACAGGTATGGAAATGTCACAGCTCCTTCCTGAGTGTGAAAACCCTGAAAGTGCAGGAGAGGTTACTGAGCATGCCGGGAATGAAATCCTGCCAACAGTCACGGAACAATCCGGATCCAGGAGCCGGCAGAGAAAGACGGTTCCGCTCCTGCATCCAAGTGCCGGATTAGTGGCAGGCAACGCAGGCTGTCACTGGAAGAGTACCGCAGCACATTCCTGCAGGTTCCCAGAATAGAAGACCGCAAGCCCGTATTCGTGAGCTGCGAGGTAAGGGACAGGCTGGACGAGTATGTCCGCAAGCTCGGAAGCCGGAGGATGAGCGTTTCAGGACTGCTGGAAAATATCGCCCGGCAGCATCTTGAAATCTATTCGGAAGACTTCGAGCGGTGGCGCAAACTGTAAAAGACACCCGGTGCAAAATCCATCCGCATCATGGAATGATGGCATTCCAGCATTCAGAACTCGCCAGAGGCGGTCAACGGACGGAACATCAGTTTCGGGAGTTAGCGAGGTTATCTTTCGGGCATCCCGAAACCTCGCTCCACTCCCGGAGTCGCGGAGGCAATCCGCTCCCAACGGTCGCAGATTGCAGGACATATCATCACAGTAAATGACCAATCACAGTAAACCAAGTAATATGAGTGACAAGGATAAAACCAGACCCAGAGGCAGACCGAAAGCAAGCGGTATCCGCAAGCTTTCCAAATCCGTGACGGTAAAGTTCTCCAGGATTGATTACGAGCGGTTGCTGCACCGCAGCAGACAGGCGAACCGCACATTGGCGGAGTTCATCCGGGAAGCCGCATTCGAAGCAAGGATTGTGGCCAGGCATTCGACGGAGGAAGCAGCCGTCATACGCAATCTTGTGGGAATGGCGAACAACCTGAACCAGCTTACCAGGCTGTCCCATCAGACAGGATTCTACCGGACAAGGAATGCCGTCATGGAACTGCTCGAAAAGCTGAAAGTGATCATGAACGAATATAAAAAAGTGGAAAGGAGGAATACATGATAGGCAAAATCAAGAAAGGCAAATCTTTTGGTGGCTGCATCCGCTACGTGATGGGAAAGGACAATGCCGAGATCATCGGTTCCGATGGCGTATTGCTGGGCAATAACCGTGAAATAGCGGACAGTTTCAACTGCCAGTGCCTGCTTAATCCGAAGATAAAACAGCCCGTCGGACACATCGCGTTAAGCTTCAAACCGGAAGACAAGCCGGTATTGAGCAATGAATTCATGGCTAAGATAGCGATGGAATACATGGAGCTGATGGGCATCAGGAACACCCAGTTCATACTGGTAAGGCATCACCATACCGACAATCCGCATTGCCATCTGGTCTATAACCGCATCGGTTATGACGGCAAAGTAATCTCCTCACAGGGCGATTACAAGCGTAACGAGATTGCCACCAAAAGACTTAAAGACAAGTACGGACTGACCTATGCGGAGGATAAAGGCAAAACCAATGTAATGAAATTGCATGATTCGGAACGCATTAAATACGAGATTCATCATGCCGTGAAGCAAGCGTTGAAACGCGCCAGGACATGGAAAGAACTTGTGGTCGGTCTGGCCTTGCAGGGTATAAAACTGGAATTTGTCGGAAGAGGCGGCAAAATGAAATCCGCCGGTGACATTCAAGGCATACGCCTTACCAAAGACGGCCTGACCTTCAAAGGCTCGCAAATCAGCAGGGAGTTCAGCTTTGCAAAACTGAATGCCATTCTGGGCGGAAACAGTCCAGAAACCGGAGTGGATTTAGAGGTTGAAAAGCAAAATCAAGCTCCGGCAAACCGCAACCTGAAGGAACAGGAACCATCCAATATGGCATTTATTGAAAGCAACGGACTGGGGCTGTTTTCTTCTTTTGGAGAGTCTGTTCCGGAAGAACAAATCCCGTACAACGAACTGCTGCGCAAGCGCAAGAAGAAAAAGAAACGGAAAGGGCTTGGATTGTAAGTCTGCCCCAAACAACCGATTATTAAAGTGTTAAACGTTAAAATCAATGAAATTATGAAACAGGAAGAGTTTATGGAAAGCATCTACGGATGCCTGGAGAGAATCGAAAACAAGATAAACGGCTGTCCATGCCTCAATCGGTGGGCGGTGATGCCGAAGCGGACAAAGAGATCATACAGGAACTGAATGCCTTAAAGACAGGCTTCAAACGTGTGCTGGAGGCTCTTGTCATGATCAAGGGCGATACAGCCAATCTGCTGAAAAGAAACTCCATGCCGGACAAGTTCATGGAAACCCTGTCTGTATTGAAAAGCGAACAGCAGGCGTACCACAAGAATCAGAACGAGTTCCTGGAACGGTTCGCCCAAACAGAGAAAGACACCATCCTGCACGTATCGGAGAAGATGGAATCGCTTTCTACTTCCGTCAGGAACAGGATGGAAGAACCCGATGTTGTCTGTCACAGACACAGCATCAGCATAGATACACCTTATATATTCTGGACCCTGATCATACTGGTAACGTACTCGATAGTTGTATCTGTGGCTTTCTACATCGAAAAGCGACCTGATAATGACTGTATGGATAACGATTTGAAATACCGCTATATCAAGATGAAAGGTGAAGCCACTCCGAATGAAATATCAGAATTGGAAAACATTTTTGACTGAACCGTGACAATGCCGGTATTGAACAGATACGCGAGGACGTGGAGGTATACGAGGATGCCGTCCGGAAGCAGGCTGCCCTTACCGAGCAGGTACGCCTGAAAGAGCAGGCCGCAAAGGAGTTGGACAGCAAGGCGAAGTCCATCAAAAGCAAGTCTATCGGGAACGAATCTAAAAAATAGCCTATGGCCAGTGTAAAAGCAAAATTCAGACCTTCCGTCATAGAGGGAAAGGAAGGTACCGTCTATTATCAGATTATCCAGAACCGTGTAATCCGTCAGTTAAAGACGGATTACCGGATATTTGCAGATGAATGGAATGATGCTGAAAACAATATCATCATCGGTAATTCAGAGCGAAGCATCTGCTTCTCTCCTTGCAGGAACGTATGAAATGGGACCTGAAGCGGTTTGAAATGACCATTCGTAAACTGGGAAATCAGAAAAGTACATTTACGGCGGATGAGATTATTGGTTCCTTTCAGAACGGAACGGATGAACAGTCATTCTTCAACTTCATACAGGGTGTCATCGCCCATCTCAGACAGATGGGCAAGATACGCACGGCCGAGAACTATTCCTGCACCCTGAAAAGTTTCATGCAGTTCAGGCAGGACCGGGATATTCTGCTGTCTGAAATTGATTCGGATTTGATGCAGCTTTATGAAGCCTATCTTCATGGGAAAGGTGTCGTACGAAATACCAGTTCATTCTACATGCGTATCCTTCGGGCAGTATATAACCGTGCCCTGGAAAAGGAACTGGTGGAACAGCGCAATCCTTTCAGGCATGTCTATACGGGAGTGGACAAGACCGTCAAGCGTGCCGTTCCCTTATCCGCCATCAAGCGCATGAAGAACCTGGATCTGTCTTTACAGCCCGTTCTTGATTTCGCAAGGGACATGTTCCTGTTCAGCTTCTATACCCGTGGTATGTCGTTCATAGATATGGCTCACCTGAAAAAGAAGGACCTTCAAAACGGCTTCTTATCGTATCGCAGAAGAAAGACCGGGCAGCAGCTGATTATCAGGTGGGAAAAATGTATGCAGGATATTGTCGGCAAGTATCCGGAAAACAGTCTCAGTCCCTATCTTCTGCCAATATTGAAATATCCTTTGAAGATACGAACAAGCAGTACAGGAATGTGATGTCCGTAATAAACCGGAAACTGAAAGAAATAGCCGGACTGGCCGATATATCCGTTGCTCTGAGCATGTACTGTGCCCGCCATTCATGGGCAAGCGCAGCCAAAAGCAAGAATGTTCCGATTTCCGTCATCAGCGAGGGGATGGGACATGATTCGGAAATGACTACGCAAATTTATCTGGCTTCATTGGATAACTCCGTAGTGGACAAGGCTAATTTCAGTATTTTGAGAGAGCTATAATACTACAACTGTTTAGGAAAAGTTGTCATTTCTTGTTAAGAGAGAGATAAAACATTGCAAATATAAGCAAAATAGATAAATAGACCATATTAAAATGTTTTTTCTTCACACTCAATCATTTAGAAAATTGGTAATGTTTAGGAAAAATAAAGATTCTAATCGCATAATCTATTAAAAGACAGTACAATTAGGATATAAATCTTCTCTCTTAACAAGAGGTGATGATTTTTATGCGTATCAACAAACTTAATAATAAATATGAAATAACTTTTTTTGAAAACATTAAATCTAATGTATTCCAGTCATAGGATTATTTTATTATGTACTAGTTGTGATTCATGTTCAACAAGTGCTCCAGACGACAAATATCTATGTGAATTCCACAATAAATATTTTCAATATACAGGAAATGAATCAAAACTTAATGAGAATGATCTGTCTTTGTTTGTAGATTATTCTACTTGCATTACTTTGGGACAACATTCACCATTCTTTCAAAGTTTAGTTCCTTCATTTGTTGCTGCTACAAAACACTATTATTCTATAAAAGGGGATAAGATTGTCGAAGAACAAAATATAAATGTATTTCAAGCATTAAGCAATATAGTAGAGGTAAATTATGCCGACTTAAAGCAAGCAGCTAATTTAATCGTTAATGGCAACTCTGAAGGTGTGCTTTTAACTGACGGTGAGTATTACCAGAAGAATATAGCTGGTGGCGGAATCAGTGATCCATATATGGCCAATGCATTCAAACAATGGCTTAAGAAAGGACATGATATATATATACTTGCAGAACCATATTTAGAAGGACCTCAGAAATATAACAAGAAGAGATTCTATTTCTTGTTTACAGATAGCAGGTTAGAAGGTAATATCTATAAGAGAATATGTGAAACTACTAAATTAGAAAATTATCCGGATGTTGAAATGTTCCATTTATCGGCAAGTCATCCTACAATTATGGCGGAAAATGGAAAAAGTAAAGTAAATGAAATTGTTTCTGCATCAAACAAAAACTATGGTCTTTATGAAATTCAAGACTGGCCAGTAGATTGGAAATCTATAGAGGGTTATATTATGGGCGCTGTAGATGAAACAACAGGTGATCCACTGCAATATGGTAATCCTGTTATCTCCGGCTTAAAGGTCGATAGAAACAGTTATGGAGGTTTTAGAATTTCTGATATATCAGTTAAGGTTTACGATATAAATGCAGACTATAACAACTTCTACACTGAAACTGAAGCCCCTTCTGGTTTGAATTTGTCTTCTATCAGTTAACTGAGTCTGTTAATGCATTTGTATATGACAAGGAAGAATTCAACAAATACGGTAATATAAACATACACTTTGATGTTCCTATGTGGAACCCAACTTCTTATCATGCAAACCGTTTAACTTCACCAAGATAGATATTAATGTATCTGGTATTGAAAACGTATTTGAGAATTATGAAGAAATGTTCAATTTTGATGCTATAGGTTTACCTGGCAAACAGAACACCTCAGTTTCTGAAAGTGTTAAACAAGCATTATTTGACAAGGACATACAGAATATGATGAAGAATGCAAATCTGTATACCATCTACATAAAAAGCAATAAATATTAATCATTAAATTTTCTATTATGATAACAAGAATAACAACTTACCTCAGTTGGAGCTTTACAGAACAGTACAATGATTTATGCAGTTATCTCAGCGTTAATAGCTTTGTTGATCGCATTCATTATTTCTTTCATTATCAAATACCAGGGTGGTCAGGACAAATCTTATATAACCAGAAGAATATGGTTTATAGTCATAGGTATAGTTTCTGCAGCAGGTTTTTATCTTTATAATGATTTAGTTGTTAAGGGACAGATCGTTAATGCCGGTTTCAAGAGTATGTTTGTTGAAACCAATATTACATGTATCGGGATTCTTCTTGGAATCTATTTTGTTCTAGGTATTCTGGTAATGTTTATCTTCAGAAATTCAAAATTTGGTTCTATTTTAGGTAAGGGGAAAGAATAAATAAGTAAGTTATGGCTCAACAATATTTTGTATTAGGGATTGGTGGTACAGGAATGCGTTGCATTGAATCCCTCATTCATTTATGCGCTATGGGTATGTTTGATGATACAGACATACATCTTTTAGCACTTGATACAGATAAAGATAATGGTAATTTTGCCAGATTGAAAGAAGTAAAGGAAGCCTATGTTAAAGCAAAAGGAACTGATGCTTCACTTCGTACAGCTTTAAACGAAACTTTCTTTTCGGCCAATATCAATTACTATGAATTTTCGCCTAATTATGAAGTCAAGAGCGATTTCATGTCTGTATTTAACTATGGGGATACTAAGTTCAATAATCCGGAGCAAACAGCTATAGCGGATTTGGTATTGACTAAAAACGTAGAAACATTTAATCTTCGTCACGGTTATAGGGCACAGACCCATCTCGGCTCCATGATGATGTATCATTCAATATTGGAAGCAGCCCGTTCAAATAAAAATTCTGAATTAAAGACATATTTGCAGAAACTCATTCAAGTAGCTCAAAATGGAGGTGCTAGAGTATTTATTCTTGGTTCAGTATTTGGTGGAACAGGTGCTTCTTCGATTCCTATCATACCTCAGGCTATATCAAAAGCTGCTGAGATAATGAGTAACGGAGCAGTTAATATTCTCAATAATGCATATTTTGGGTCTACATTATTGACTGCCTATTTTAACTTTAAATCACCTACAGGAGCAGAATTGGTTAATCAGAAATTATTGCAACCAGTGATAAATTTGCATTAAACTCTCAGGTTGCAATGATGTTTTATGATGATGACAGTACTGTAAAAAGTACATATCAAAAATTTTACATGTTGGGGACTCCTGGTTTGGACTGGAACCCTATGGCTAAAAAGGAACAGTCAGAAACAATTACTGGTGGTGCAAACCAATGTAATGATTCTCATTATATCGAGCTTATGGCCGCTTGTGCTGCACTTCATTTTCTTAAGGTTCCTGAAGATGATTTACGAACAAGAAAGCAGAACCATGACACAGAGTATTTGTATAGAGCTGTTGACGACAGTGGAAAATTGGAATTCAGAGATTTTGTTGGCCAAGAAATGGAACAGGAATTTGCTAAGAAACTTGGTATGCTAACAGTGTTTTCTTTATTCTGCAATGGAGAGGATGATTTTGTTAATAGTGTAAAATCAGGACATCAAAAGGATATTGTGAATTTCCTGGATATAGATAACACTCAAATCAAGGATGGTGTAAAAGAATATTTTAAATTGTTCCATTTTTCTATTAATCAAGATGACACATTGTATGAAGGTTGGTTACGTCAGCTTCATAGGTCTGCAGGTGGTGATGATAAGTTCATTCTGAATGCTGCTTTATTTGCACCACAGAAGAAAAAAGAACTAATGAAATACAAGTGGAATAAGGACTTATATAAAACGACTGGTATAGGCAAAGATAATAAGTTTGATGTTGGATTAATTAGCTCTAAATTTAACGAGTTTAAAAGAGCATTTAAGGATGAAAACCAAAAAGAAATGCCATCTATGACCAATCGTGGAGAACAATTATATAAAAGAATATATAACACACTTGTTTCACTTTATAAATTCTAATTCATTATGTCAAAAGCTCTACTAATAAAAAGTCAAATAGACAAGAACGGAGGAGAAGTTGGTAAGTGGAACAACTTCAATAATGCTCCTTCATATATACAGGGTATTCATACAGGAAAAATGTTAGAGGATATCTCTGCAGAAAAACTAGGTGCATTAATTTCTGGTATACCTACTCCATGGGCAAGAGCCAAACTTTTTAAGTTTGCCTTTTCTACCATAGCTGCACCAGATCCAAATATAAACACAGAAGGTCTATTACAGTTCTATAATATGCTTCATGCCGAATGGAAAGGCTTGATGGCTGTAATAGCATTATACCCTGACAGAATTAGATTTTCTGATCCTGTTTATATGGATGTTAGAGGGGGAGATTATGATATAGCTTCTGCCTTTGGTAGAATGCTGTTCAATGAAAAGGATGTTTGGAGTAACCAGGATGACTTGGCTCGAAATCCGGATGCCCAACCATTTATTCAACTGATCTATTATAGAGAACATCTTGTTGGTGGTACATCTCCTCTTACCGGTTGTTTTACAGGTGTTGATTATAGTAACTTGGGTAATGATGCTTCAGATATTAATTGGTATCGTCAAGGAAGTTTGAGGACCCGATGAATTATCTTACTCCAGAAGAAGTGCAAAAGGTTTATTTGTTTGTTAAAAACATGAACCGTAACCAACAGGCTTTTGAGACTAAAATCAATTCTCAGAGAGGAAACAATCTAAGGATAGAATTGACAGGATTCAAGGCTGTAAGCAGACAGTGGGAAAATGAACTTAGTGCTAAAGGTAATGGTTTGCTTCGTCAAGTGGGCCCTATTGCTCAATACGGTAATCTGTCAGCTCCATTTGCAGATTTGTTCAAGAGTGATGTACCGGTTTACATGAAGCAGGATTTCACCTTCACTTATTTTGATGACGGTAACTGTCAGGTTATAGGTGATATACAGAACCTCTTAAGCAAGGATAATTTTGTAGTTGGATGGTGTGAAGATAAAAATGAGCTAACAAAACTTCTCAGGCTCCAGTGTATTACTTAAGAGTTCCTGATTTAAGTGATGGATCATGCTCTTACTTTTCCCTGCCGTTATCAGAGCAAGGCATTGACATCTTTAAAAATAGTCTGTCTTCTTTATTGGGTTACTCTTCAACTTCAGGAAACACTAAACTTACTGCCAAGATAAATGATGCTGGTCAGTTAGCTGTAACTTTGGTAGTTGAAATTGACGGTGAACCTGTTACGCTTAACAAGAGAGAATACAAGATTCAATGGATGACTTCTAATGGCAGAGTTATTTTATGGCCTAACTTTGTCAGTGAAAACTGGAATAAATACTATTTATATTCTGAGTTTACAAGTGATGTAAATGAGAACTTTATACCATTCTTTAAATCTGAAGGTAAGATACTAAGAAATATAAGAGGTGAGTTCTTAACTTCGGATTATGAGATAGCACCAGAAGAAGATCGTCAGGTTGATGTTAAACAACTTGTTACATATCCTCATGGTCAAGGTACAGATTTGATTAAATATGATATTATAAGCACTGATAAGCCAATGGCTGGCGTTCTCGTTAAAGTTAAAGAGGCTGGCAAACCTTGTGGCGCAGGTATATTAATGTTCAGACCTGATGTAGTTAAGGATTTATCAAATGTTGATGTACAAAATACTGCTGTTGTAGGTATTGACTTGGTAGTAATAACACTTGTGTTTACTTTAACGCTGGAAATAGAGGTGCCCAACCGGTTCAGTTTAAGAATTATAGGTCAGTTATAGTTGGTAAAGAAAATACGGATACTCATTCAATTGCCCAGAATGACGAACTCCTATTCTTCACTAACTATGAATCCAATAATGGTCAATTAAGTCATGGCTTCATGAACATGATACTCGTTATACTAAGAATGGTATATCAGAAGAAATACAAGGCGGTGTTCCTGTAAATCGTCCTAATATTTTGGTCAATCACATGGATGAATTTATTATAGAAACACAGGCTGGTAATCTTCATTATAACATGAAATGGTTGAATGATGATAAAGGTTTATTGAAGAAACGTGCTTTCTTAAAAAGTATTTGGTTACAAACATGTGCCTTCCTTTACCAGAATAAAATTAAACCATCTCAAATAAATTGGAGTTATCCAGGTTCTATGATGGAGGCTGACATTGACGAATTAAGACGAATATTTGAGGAATTGTCTCGTATGACACCTATTATGGGTAGGAAACCGTCTATCAATGATGAGAATATCACAGAAGCTGAAGCCGTATGTAGTTATGCACTTTCAAATAACAACTTCGGTCTTAACAATAATAATATGTTCCTGGGTATTGATGTTGGTGGTTCTACAAGCGACATTCTTCTATTGGCTAAGAATCCGCAAAAAGGTAATCAGGCTTCACTTTTCAGAGAAAGTTCTGTGAGACTTGCTGCCGGTGTTTTCTTTAACACTGTTATAAATTCTGATGACTTTAGACGTGCTTTATTGAACTTCCATGAAGGAAAGAGTACAAAGGTTTTTGTAGCAAATATACAGGAAATAATTAAGGAGAAGAAGAAGGCCCCTTATTACCTCAATAGTATATTTGATCAGCTGAAGACAGAAGAAGACTACGATAAATTCTATAGTTCTATAGCTGATAATGCAAAAGTAGTATTTACTTTACCTGCATATGTAACAGGATTGTTGCTTTACTATTCTGGTATGCTTATTGGAAAGACTATCAAGGATAACAATCTTGACAATATTACTAGGATTGATATTCTATCGTTTGGTAAAGGTGGTCGCTTATTCCACTGGCTCCGTAATGCTGCTAGTAACAGTACCACTATGGGATATTATAAATCATGTCTCAATGCCGGTGTTAAACGCATAATTGATAGGGAACTGGATGTTAAATACAGAGACGAAATCGAGGTTGACAATAAAGCAGAGGTTGCTAAAGGTCTATGCGATATGCAGGATCTAAATAAAGTATTCGTAGATAATCATAGCGATATCTGTGGTGAGATAGGTGTAAGATTTACAAATTCACAGGGTGCATCTAGAGAGTTGTTGCCTACAGATGAATTGTCCGGTGAATACTTCGATAATGATATGAATTACTTTGACTTCACAAGCATGGAATGTTTTGAAGAGTTTTTCAATATCTTTATCAATTTCGTAAGTGTAAAAACTAAATTATGCACTATGGACGCTGAACTCAGAAATGATTTCGCCGATCTTCCAAATAAGGTAGGAGCTTTCATTTGTCAGGACAGCGAATATAAGAGTGCCAAACGAAAAGTAAATAATGGTGGTTCTTTCGCTTATCATCAACCTTTGATTATAGCAGAAGGCTCATGCTTCCTGGAGAAAACATTAATAAAAAAAGTGTTTAGTTAATGAAGACATTATCACTATATATAGACAGATGGTATATTGCCGCAGCAGTCTGCTACGACAATATACCTCGTCGTATAGATCTGCCTAATAGGGAAGACCGTATTTGGCTCTATTTTTATGAAGATATTAATAATGATAGAGTTATTTATGGTAAATCTTATCAGAAGCATTATCTGGATAAGGAGCTTCATTACTATGGTGATATATTCTCTAAAGTCGTAAAAGAAGATGAAACCTTTAAAAGATTTGGAAAAGATGTTAGTTTGAAAGAAATCTTTAAGGCATCTGATATACTTGAACACCTAACTAGGGACTTTAATGAAAATGAGAAAATAGATACCTACATCTCTTTTTCAGTTGATGTTTCGTATGCCGCCCAGAAGGTTTTTCTCGATATATTGGAAGAGAATAATTTTGTTATCAAAGAGAGTGTTGCTAGAATCTCTCACTTAGCTGTAGAACTTTCCAATAAAAAGGGCCTGTTGAATGATTCAAATTGCATTCTCGTTATTACAGCTTGCAATGAGAATCTCCGATATGTCGTTTACAAACAAAGTAATAATGTTTTTGTTAGACAAGGAAATGAAGGACTCCTAAGAGGTTATGGAACTGATTTGAGAGGCCGGGCATTACTGGAACAGATTGTTTGGCAAATTAATAATTCAACTAAATTCCTAAGAAAAGAGGAAGAGGAAGAGGAAATTAACAGATTGAACCAAAATCTGGAAAGATGGCTATTACAACTTGACAACACCAAGTTTGGTCGTCCTGTTATATATAACGATATAACTTTCTCCAGAGCCCCACATAATAAGCAGAATGCTACTATTCTGAAGAATGTTATTGAGGAAAGAACCAAAACAATAGTCAATGATGTAGTTGACAATATTGTTCAATATGTAAAAGAACTTGATATTGTATTCTCAGATATAAGTCATATTATTTTCATAGGTGATTCATTTAAGAATAGCATGTTCAAGGAAGAGTTATTACAGCGTTATCCTGTAACTCCGAACAATATAGTTGCTTTTGGGAATAAGGATATTCCTGAGATTGTTGGTATTTACAGTCAAATGGACTTGTCTCAATTTGATAGTTTAAGAAAGAATATCGAAAATCTCTCTTATGAACAATTAGAACAGATTAAAATTGCAGAAGAAGATAGAAAAGCTAGAGAAGCTGCACTTAAGAAGCAGGAAGAAATTGATCTTGCTAATGCTGCTATGCGTGAAGATGAGAGAAAGTTCAATGCCGCCATTGTTGACGCTGAATCTTATGAGAAGAAAGGCGACTATAGCAGCATGATAGATCTTCTAAACATTGCTCTTACTTTAAAGCCTGATGATAAGGAAGTAAAGAAAATGTTGGATGAAGCAAACAGAAAGCTATCCGAAATCAAGGTCAAGAATGAGCAATATAATAAAACCATCAGGATGGCTCAGGATGCCTTGAACTCACAGCGATGGCAGGATGCTTATTCAAAGAGTGAGGCAGCTTTAGAATTACGCCTGATTCTTCTGAGGCAAAACGTATTCTTACTGAATCACAAAGAAAAATCAAATTAACAGAAAGCCTTAAAGAGTTTCTTTTACGAGCTGACACCTTTATTGGTCAGAAATTATATAAGGAAGCATTAGAAGAACTGAATAAGGCTAAGCATGCTGATTCTAATAATAAAGAGATTGAGGAACGTATATCCAAAATCCAAAATATACAGAAGAAGCATAAAGAAGAATTGGGCTTATTAGAACAGGAACTTACTAAGGCCGAAAAAGAAGATAACTTTGACATAGCCATAGAAATATGCAATAAGCTCATTGACAAGGATATTCAGAATCCTAGAAAATGGAATGAGCATATAGTTTATCTTAAAGAAAGACGGAACAAATATCTTAAGGATATAGAGCTGTTTGAATCGTTAAAGATTAAGATAAATGAAGCAAGTTTTAATGAACATTGGGAAGAACTTATAGAGCTATGCAACAAAGCATTATCTATAAAATCTGATGATTCTATTAAACGATATTTGGAAAAGGCACAGGACAAGTTCAAGCTAATTCAAGATCAAAAGAATTTTGAGAGCTTGGTTTCTAATGTGAAAACATTTATTGCTGATAGACAATGGCCTGAAGCTAAAGAAATTATCAAGGTATTACACGAGAAATATCCTGACAGAAGTGATATTATAAGGAATCTTCGTAAACAAATTTTTGATGCAGAAGAAGCCTGGGAGGATAAACTTAGTGGAAAGAAACATATATCTTCTCCTATGCCAAATAATACTGAAGAGTATGGAAAACCTCCAGTAAAAATAGATAGACCTTCTAAAGATTCTTCTTTTGATGACTTCTTTGGCACTGATGATCCTAAAGGAAACAACTTAGACCAAAATAAGGAAACTCCTTATAAGACAAGTAGGCAGAAAAAAAAGAATCTTCAGGTGATGACTTCTTTGGCTCCGATAGTCCTAAAAGGAACAGCTTAGGTCAAAGTAAAGGCAAGAGTGTTCCTTCTAATACGAATAGTCAGAAAAAGGAATCTTCAGGTGATAGTTTCTTTGATTCTGATTCTTCTAAATTAGAGAAATCAAAACAGAAACAGCATACGAAACCATCTGCAAAAGATGATTTCTTTAAAAGCTGATATTGAAAAAATGAATTGGGTTATAATGGATTATTTTTAACTTTTTAAACTAATAACATATGGCAGAAGTACAGCTTAAAAGAAAAATTACGCTGCGCCGTAAGGAAAAGCCAGCGGAATTTACATTTGACGGACTGCTAAAAGTAAAATTGTTGTGGCAGTCTAAAACAGACTTGGATTTGTGTATTTTCTTTAAAAGAAAAGATGGACAAATCGGAGGCGTATTCTCTTCAGCATTCCGTCAGAAAAAATCTGATTTAGGTAATTTGTCTGAATTCCCTTTTATGTTACATAAGGGAGATGAACAGAACCGGCACCTGGGGGAGAATCTACAGAGCAAATCAATATTGCCAGCCTAAATGATATAGATACAGCGCATGTATGTGTATTAAATTACAGTAAAGCTATTGACGGAGAAGAGGTAAACTTTGCACAGGATTCAGGTAGAGTAGAAATACAAAGTGACTCAGGTGACTATCTGGAAGTCTGATTGATGCTACCGAGGATGGACATGTTTACCATGTATGTAGTATAAAAATAATGAGGGTATTAACTCTGTTATAAATGAAGGTGTTGTTATGGATTTGGGTACTGCTTTTGAAAAAAATACCTGGGTTCTCACTAATATGCGAATAATAACTATTAATTTTTATAATTATGGCTGAAGTAACATTAAAAAAAGAAAATTACTCTTCGTAGAAAGAAGAACAAGCTGCTTTCACTTTCTCTGGTAAACTTAAAGTAAAACTTATGTGGTCATCAAGTACAGACCTTGATCTCTGCCTTTTCTTTAAGAAAAATGACGGCTCAATCGGTGGTATATTCTCTAATGAATATAGAGGTAAAAAATCTGACTTGGGTGATTTAAACAAGTTCCCATTTATGCTCCACATGGGCGATAACAAAGAACCGGCTCCAGGTGGTGAGGAAACTGAGCAAATCAATATTGCCAGTCTTAGTGAAATCGACACAGCTTATGTTTGTATCGTGAATTACGATGCTGCTATTGAAGGTGAAGACGTAACTTATGCAGATGAAGGTGGACGTGTAGAACTTCAAAGTGACTCAGGTGACTATCTGGAAGTGTTAGCTGACTCTAAAGAAGAAGGGCATGTTTACTGCGTATGCTCAATTAAGAATAATAATGGGGTATATGCACTTAAGAATGAAAGCAATGTTATGGATCTCAGCACTGCTTTTGAAAAAATACCTGGATTCTCATTAATTTGTAACGATTAATATGGTTCAACTAAAGAAAAAAGTTACTCTTAAGACCAAGATTGCTGATTCTGATGTAAAACAAGATTTACAACCAAAGAATACAGCTCCGCAGGAACCTATTAATAATACAGGTGGTGGCAATAAACGTAATCTTTGGATCTTTTTGGGTATAGTTGTTTTGGCTGCTATATTATTATTTGTTTTTGTGGGTAAAGGTAAAGAGTCTTCTGTACAAACAAATGTAGCTCAGAATCATGTTACTGCTAAAGCTGATTCTATTCAGGCTGCCAAAACAGAAGAGGCAGCAGAAAAAGTTGATTCAACAAATGTAGAGAAACCGACAATACATTAAAGGAAGAACCTGCTAAAGCAACAACAGAGATGCCTTCATCAGAAACCAACTCTAAACAAGGCTCAAAGCCAGATGTTGTCAAAGAAGAGAAAAAAACTCAAACATCATCTGTACAATCAATAAATGCAGTCTCGAACAAAAAGCTATTGCTGTTATACGTGGTACTTACGGTAATGGATTGGAGAGAAAACAAAAGCTCGGTGACGAATACACTGTTATCCAAAACAAGGTTAACGAAATGTATCGAAAGGGCTTAGTTGATTAAATCTTTAATACTGAAATAAGGAAACCGATGTTGCTCATTGGTTTCTTTATTTCATAAACATTTAAGTATGATTATATCAGTTATAATAGGGTTATGTATATGGTTTGTGATACCTATACTTCTCGAAAATAATTTTAGAAAAAAGAAAAAACAAGGCAGCATTAAGGATGGTGTGTAAGATAATTGGCCTGGTCATTGTTATTGCTGCATTAATTAATGGTTTGGTTTAAGTTCTATGAGAATTAAAACTATATTTATTTTATGTTTTGCTCTTCTGCTTTTTAGTGGATGTGCAAATAATAAAAAAGAAAGGGTGAGACTTCACCTGTTCTAAGCGAGATACAAAAGAAATACATAGATGAAGGTTGGCTTCTAAAATCGAATAGCAGTATGGGTGGAGAACTACCTTCTTCCTATGGAGTTAAACCGAAATATGCCTCAGGACAATTATTTTGATATTAATATGGGTGAGGGCTGTGATATTGCTGTGAAGATAATAGACCTGTCAAATGACAGGTGCATACGATATATATTTGTGAAGCGAAAATTCTTCAATAACAATAAATCAGATACCACAAGGTCAGTATTATCTTAAGATAGCCTATGGTTATGATTGGATGGAAAAATTCGAAGATGGTATGACTCATGGTAAGTTTACACGTAACTGTTATTATGAAAAAAGCGTAGATGTCTTCGATTTTGGCAAGAAAAATTCTCAACATACTATTAATTATATTTTGAATATTAATATTCAAAATGTATTGCAAATAATAATTTCAATACAATTAAAATCGACGAAACAGAGTTTTTTAAATAATTTGAACTATGAATATTTTTAAACTATTTCTTTTTCTTTTAATTTCCCCTTTGGTATTTACTTCTTGTGAGACCTCTCAAACTCCTGTTGATGAATTATCTTCCTTGTTGGAAAAGATAGATAATAACAGTGAAAATTACTCTGAAGAAGATTGGAATAATATAACAAATGAATTTACAGAGATAGAGGAAGAGTTATCTAAGTATGAATATACTGATGAGGAACTAAAGGAGATAGCAGAATTAAAGGCCAGATTCTAGCAAAGATGACAAAAAGTGCTGTCAAAGATCTTAAAAAACAAATGGAAGATTTAAGTAAACAACTTGAAGGTGGACTTGAGGGCTTTATGGAAGAAATTAATAATTAATACATAATATACATGGAAAAAAGAAAACATTACGAAGGTTTAAACGACCAACAAGTTGTTGAGAGTCGTGCCAAGTATGGCGTGAATCTTTTAACGCCACCTAAGAAGGATCCACTTTGGAAACAATTTCTAGAGAAATTCTCTGATCCTTTAATTGTCATATTAATAATAGCCGGTATCTTATCTATTGGTATCGCTTGCTATGAATATTTTGGCCTTGGGGAAGGTTTGACAGTCTTTTTTGAACCAGCTGGTATTTTTGTAGCTATACTGTTGGCAACAGGTTTGGCATTCTATTTTGAGCTTAAGGCAAACAAGGCTTTTAACCTATTGAACAAGGTTAATAATGACGAACCGGTAAAAGTAATTAGAAATAGCAACGTAACGGTAGTTCCTAAAAAAGATATTGTTGTTGGGGATATTGTTTTATTGAGTACTGGTGATGAAGTTCCTGCTGATGGAGAACTGCTGGAATCAATTACACTCCATATGGATGAGTCAACCTTAACTGGAGAGCCGGTTTGTAGCAAAACTACTATTGAATCTGAATTTGATTCTGAAGCTACTTATCCTTCTAATTATGTATTGCGTGGTACAAGAGTAATGGAAGGACACGGTGTATATAGAGTAGATAAGGTTGGCGATTCTACTGAAAATGGAAAACTTTTCGCTAAAATGACAGGTAGTGATATAGATGAAAAGTTGGAAGAATATGATGAAATAAAGGAAGAGAGAGAACTAACGGAAGAAGAAAATAAGGAATACATTAAACTTCTAGCTGCTCAACAGGGTGTAAGGAAAGGTGTTAAAACTCCTCTGAATGAGCAATTGGATGGTTTAAGTGAACTTATTACAAATTTAAGTTATGGCTTTGCTACATTAATCATTGTTGGTAGAATAGCTCATTATTTCTCATGGAATCTGTTGGCATGCTGTTTGATTATTCCAACTGCTCTTTTCTTTTACCTGGTTATTAAGAAATTTGAAGACTGGTCAAAAACTGCATGTGTTTCTACTATTATAACTTTTGCGGTTATATTCATAGGTGCTGTTTTAGGTTTACATGAATATTTGTTGCCTGAGGCAGAATTGTCAGGACTCTTGGCTCATACATTGGACACCCTTATGATTGCTGTAACTCTTATTGTTGTAGCTGTACCAGAAGGGTTGCCTATGGCAGTAACATTGAGTCTTGCTTATTCTATGAGAAGTATGCTGAAAACAAATAACCTGGTTCGTAAAATGCATGCTTGTGAAACAATGGGTGCAATTACCGTTATTTGTACTGATAAAACTGGTACTTTGACACAAAATAAAATGCAGGTTTATGAAACCAAATTTTATAATCTGGATAAACAACAGCTTAAAGAAGACGAGGCAAGCAAACTTATAGCTGAAGGTATTGCTGTTAACTCAACAGCATCACTAGACCTGTCAGGAACTGAACCAAATGTTGTTGGAAATCCTACTGAAGGTGCCTTACTATTATGGTTACACAAACAAGGAATAGACCATGTAACTTTAAAAGAGAGTGCTAATACTTTATCTGAGATACCATTCTCTACAGAAAGAAAATACATGGCTACTGTCGTTACTTCTTCAGTTAATGGAAAGAAAATCCTGTATGTAAAGGGTGCTCCTGAAATAGTTTACGGAATGTGTAACAGTTCTTCTGCTAATGTAAGTAAATCAGAAGTTGACAATCAGCTTCAGGCTTATCAGAAAAAAGCTATGCGTACATTGGGATTTGCTTATCAGATACTGGATGATAATGATAAATATATCGAAAGTGGAAAGGTAGTTGCTACAGGTCTTAATTTCTTAGGTATTGTAGCTATCTCTGACCCTATTAGAACAGATGTTCCAGCTGCTGTAACAGAATGTATGAAAGCCGGTATTAAAGTTAAAATAGTAACAGGAGATACTACTGGTACTGCTATTGAAATCGGTAGACAGATTGGACTTTGGTCAAATACTGACAGCGATAAGCATATTATAACTGGTCCTGAATTTGCTAAATTAAGCGACAGTGAATTAGATGATATAGTTCTTGATCTTAAGATTATAGCCAGAGCGAGACCAATGGACAAACAGCGTTTGGTTGAATCTCTGCAAAGGAAGAATCAGGTTGTATCAGTTACTGGAGATGGTACTAATGACGCTCCTGCTTTGAAAGCCGCTCATGTTGGTTTGTCTATGGGTGCTGGTACTTCAGTCGCTAAAGAAGCTAGTGATATAACTATTATTGACAACTCATTTAGCAGTATTGGTAGGGCTGTTATGTGGGGTCGCTCTCTTTATCAGAATATTCAACGTTTCTTACTATTCCAGTTAACTGTAAATGTTGCAGCTTGTTTTATTGTTCTAGTTGGAGCATTTATGGGTGCTGAATCACCACTAACTGTTACACAAATGTTGTGGGTGAACTTGATTATGGATACATTTGGCGCAATGGCATTGGCTTCACTTCCTCCTTCAGCAGAGGTTATGAATGATAAGCCAAGGGAAAGACAGGCCTTTATCATCAATAAGCCTATGGCTTTCGATATTGTTGGTGTTGGTGGTTTCTTCTTCCTGTTGACACTATTATTCGTTTATATTTTCCAGCACAGTGATGTTACTAGTTTAATGGACTTATTAACTTTACAGTTGGGCGAAGCAAATAGCGTAACTCCTTATGAGCAGACACTGATTTTCTCAATATTTGTGTGGACACATTTCTGGTATATGTTTAATACCCGTTCCTTCGAAACTGGAAAAAGCTTGTTCAAACTTAAGCTAAGCTCTGGATTCAAAACGATAGTTGGTGTTATTGTTATTGGACAAATTATCATAGTAGAAGTATTCTATGAGTTCTTTAATGTTGAGCCAATGTTCCACACACTTAATTGGACTTTGAATGTATCAGGTATTATAGATTGGCTTATTATTGTTGTCTTATCTTCACTTGTCCTTTGGATTAGAGAACTATGGCATCTATTAAGTGCTAAGAAAAACTAATAATTAATTATAGGTGATGAAGGTATGTTACAATAATACATAGCTTCATCACTTTTTTTTTATGTGTTATTTTACATCTTGCGTTATGAGATTAATATTTTCTGTTTTTATTTTTACAAGTCTAATTTCTTGTTCGAATAGCTATCAACAATCACAAAATTTAGAGATTCCTATTAATACTATTGAGAGGGCAGAGAATATTTATTATAGGTTAGGTTATACTGTATCTTTTAATCCTGAGCTTAATATACCTAATTGGGTAGCATGGGAACTTAATTCTTCGAAATTAATAGAAAGAGAAAGTAGAGCCGGACATTTTTATCCGGATCCAGATATACCAAGAGGTATAGCTGTAGAAACAGGTGATTATAGTAATTCAGGATATGATAGAGGACATATGTGTCCGGCAGCAGATAACAAATGGGACAAACAAGCAATGAGAGAGAGTTTTTATATGACGAACATTTGTCCACAACATCATAATCTTAATAGAGGCGATTGGAAAGAGTTGGAAGATGATTGTAGAAGGTGGGTTGAAGAGTCTGGTACTATTTATATTGCTTGTGGCCCTATATTGTATAAAAACGATATAAGTTATATTGGAGAAGAGCGTAAAATCCGTGTTCCTAATGCATTCTTTAAAGTTATATTAGCAGGTTTGGATGAAGGTAAACCAAGAGCCATTGGGTTTATATACAAGAATGCATCTGGCAACAATCCATTGGACCATTATGTAAATTCTGTAGACCAGGTTGAAAGAATAACAGGTTTAGACTTTTTTCTCACAACTGCCTGATGACGTTGAGAATGAAATAGAATCTAATTATAATTTAAATCAATGGAGATAAAATAATGAATAGTAATATGCAGTGTCCGATTTGTGGAAGTACAAATAATATTATTCTGGAGAATAACAGCCAGAAAATACTAAAACTAAGACATCCAGGCTGTTATTTTCTAATAAAGAACTTGCCAATAAATTTAATACAAGGTGCCTTTGCCCAAAATGTAATTTAGAGTTTAAATATAACGAAGTAACAGGGTATTCTATCGATAGTACAAAAAAATGGAGTTCGGTATATTATCTGCTCTTTGGCAATATATAGATATAAAATTGTGCTACAGTGATTCTATAGACAATTTGTTTATAGACAAGGATAGCAGGAACCTTTTTATCAAGTTCTTATTTGATAAATACTCAATAAGGTTGAATGAATCAGATTTATTAGTAAGATACAAATCAAAGAATATTAATAAGGTAGGTGATTTGGTATCTTATATTAAAAGCTTGAAAATAGAATAATATTTTTTAATACAGCATATTATGAATAAATAATAGTAATGTTTGTAACTGTTATAAACTTAATTAAGTTTGTTGTTAAATTATCTCTATACAAAATATGGCATGTATCATAAAAAAGAAATAAAAAACTTGCTTTTCTTTTATATTATCACTATATTTGTATATACTAGTTAGCGTTCTTTGAATAATGCAAAACAAGACAGAATACAGAACTTCCCTCGTTTCTAAATCGTTACCTGTCTAAAAGTTTATTTCTTGTAAGTTTCTTATTTCTAGTAAATAAGAAAATATACGAGTGTCTTTACGAGTGAAATGTTATGTTCTTGGTAATTCCGGCAGAACGAATCCACTCTTTCATCGGTATTTGCGTCCAGCTACGCATAAGCCCCTTGAATACCAAACCTTTCTTTTCAGAACTATAGCCAATCAATCCCAAAGCTTCTTCACTGATGGGAATGATGTCTTCCGCCTTGTTCTTTTGCGTAATGATGTGTACGCATTTTCCTCCGGCAGAATAGTCCACGATGTCTTCCCAACATAGCGAGAGAATGTCACTGATGCGCAAGCTGGTCATACAGGAAAACAGCGATGCCGTTTTCAGAATAGCTTCTTACAAGGTGTCTCGGCCAATTTGTACAGTTCCTCAACAGACAGGGCCTCTTTCATTACATCTTCTGTCTCTATCTTTTCCAAGAAGTCATTGACATTGGTCTTTATCATCCCATTACGGTAGAGTATTTTCAGGAAACCTCTGAAAGTAGACCAATATCCTGATGCGGAGTTCCGTGTGATACGTCCGTTACGCCTTAGCTTCTTGGCATTCAGCAGATATTCCCGAAACTTGTTACAGAGGTCGATGTCAATCTCTTCAAAGGTGCATTTGCCATGTACGAAGTTATTGAAATGCAGATAGACAAACTCCCATTTCTGGTCATGCTTACGGAGCTGCTTGCGATAATACTCCAGAAAGTCTGCCTTGAGTTTGTACTTGTCAAAGAAGTCATACCGTTCATTGACTACCGACTCGAACCTGCGGCAACGGATGGCTTCGGCTTTCTCGGTCATTACCTCGTTGAAATTCTGTTCACGTTTGTTCCTCGGATTGGCATAGATATAAATACCAAGCGATTCATGACGGATAACTTCATTGTCTCTTTGTCTCGATACCCCGGATAATAATCCAGATAGAAAGACATCATCCTGCCTTTTAGCGGACGTGTCCTTAATGTCACGGTCTTGCATTCATGCATAATGTTATATTTTTATGGTTATTATTAATTCGTCGGCGAAACTCTATAATGTAGTCATGCAGATTACCTACAGCAGGGATTAATTTTTGAATAATTTACGGATAGCCATAAATTAGACTATTTGCGGGCACCCATTACCCGGTCAAACTCCACTTTCAGGAATCTGACGAACCGTCCGTTCTTCTCCCGGTTGATCTGATGGAATTGCAGAATACCGTAAACCGAATCACGAGAGAGTTTGAATTTCTCCATCGCCTCCTTGACGGTGTAGTATTCCGCCTTGCTCTCCTGTTCGGAACTCTTCGAGAGGTCGAAGTGGAGCTTTGAGTAGAATATCTGCCCATGCTCTTTCTTGGAGGGAATGTTGTTCCGATACACTTGCGAACGGATGGCGACACGTGTCATACCGTACTTCTCCTGAATCTCTTCCGGTGTGTACCATTCAGTAAGGTCGGAATCTACCTCGTATTTGGCAAAGGCAGCATCGATATGTTTCTTGCTGTAATAGTTGAACTGGCGGATTCTCACTTTCGGCACTTTATGTTGCCGAGTGTAAGTCCACACCCATTTGGCGTTGACCTTATATTTTTCCGCAATCTCTTCGGCTGTGTAATACTCGGAGATGTTGAAGTCGTTTTTCGCAACCAGTCGTTCGTAAGGTTTGCTTTTGAGCATTAACTCTATGTCTGCACGCCTTACCAAAGCCATTCTTCCGCTAATTCGGGATGCTCTAAGTTTATCCTCTTTGACTAATTTATAAATGTACTGACGACTCACACCCATCAATCGGGCAGCCTGCGAAAAAGTGAAATATTCTTGTTTCTCCAAACTGGAGCGCAACTCCTGCATTTCCTGAATATGGCGCAGTTCCATTTTGCGCTCTTGATACGATGTTTGTAACCTCGCTTCGAGCATTGAGGGCTACAATAACAGGTCGTTGTTTTCTGTGCAATGAATGGTTTTCCGCACCATTGACAAATTCTCTTTACTCCATATTTTCTATATCATTTTCTTTGTTTTTTAATTTCCCTTTTTGTCTACACATGTAAACCATTGTCAACACACGTCAACTAATGCGTCACTGTGACATTCGGGCTAACCGTGAATTTGTGTCGCGGTAGAAATATGATAGAAAAATATGGATAAAACCGTTACTTCCAAATACGGATTGGAAAGTGTTAAAATAGAAAAGTCGCTGAAATACAGCGACTTTGTTCTGAATGGTTATAGTTGGTTATGGCAGATTCTAAGCCATCACTTGCCGATGCAAAAATGTTCGAAAATATTCCCAAGTACCATATCGTTCGTAACTTCCCCTGCAATATCGCTTAGATGGAAAATGCATTCGCGGATATCTTGTGAAACAAAATCTCCGGATAGATTTTCTGCTAATCCTTGTTGGACCCGGTGGATGGCTTCCAAGGCATGGGTCAAAGCCTCGTAGTGGCGTATATTCGTGACAATGACATCGTTTTGGGTAACCGTGGGCAGGTTAGCGGCAGAGATTAGCATTTGCTGAAGCTTGTCGAGGTTGGTACGTCCTTTGGCAGAGATGGAGATGCATTGCACATTAGTAGCGGCCACGGTGAAACTGGAGTTGGGGATGGTTGAGGCATCTTGCACCAGATCGGTCTTGTTGAATACGAGAATGAGCGTTTCCCTTCGCAACGGGGAAGTATCTGGGTAGTTAGTTGTGGTATCCGTGAGACGGCATTCGTGGCATCAACTATCCAGAGCACGATTTCCGCCTGCTCCAATTTCTGGAAGGTTCGCTCAATTCCTAGGTTCTCGATGGTGTCGTTCGTTTCGCGTATGCCTGCCGTATCAATAAATCGGAAAGTTATCCCACCAAGATTGACTGTGTCTTCTATCACATCGCGGGTTGTCCCGTGTATGTCGCTTACAATGGCTCGTTCCTCGTTTAGTAGTGCATTCAACAGGGTGGATTTACCAGCGTTCGTTTCGCCGATGATGGCTACGGGCACGCCGTTCTTGATGCATTGCCTACACTGAAGGATTGTACTAAACGGGAAATTACCTGCTCTATGCCGTCTGCTAGGAGACATAGCTCGGAGCGGTCGGCAAATTCCAGTTCTTCGTGGTCGCTGAAGTCCAGCTCCAGTTCTATGAGTGATGTGAAGTGCAGCAATTGGTCGCGTAGTGAGGCCAGCTCTTTACTGAACCCACCGCGCATTTGGCTCATGGCGAGGCGGTGAGTGGCGGCAGAGGTGGAGGCGATGAGGTCGGCCACGGCTTCGGCCTGGCTTAGGTCCATTTTGCCGCCCAAGAAGGCCCGTTGCGTGTACTCACCGGGAGCGGCCAGGCGGCAACCATTACCGATGAGCAGTTGCAACACCTTCTGAAGAATATAGCTCGAACCGTGGCACATGATTTCCGTGCTATCCTCGCCCGTGTACGAGTGGGGGGCACGGAATAAGCTTACAAGTACTTCGTCTATGATGTTTTCTTCTTCATGGATATGACCGAAGGTCAGTGTGTATGGCTTGGCATCCTTCAGCTTCTTCCCCTTCCGGGCAGGGGTAAATATGCGGGATGTTATCTCTATGGCATCCGGTCCGGAGACACGGATGCATCCTATGGCTCCCCCTTGGGCGGTGGCTATGGCACAAATGGTATCTTGGTTCATTTTATCCAGCTTATTTTTATTCAGCAAAGATAATGGTTTCTTTACAAAAAAGAGAGATGGTGATTCAACTTATGGGCTTTTATCGTAACTTTGTGCAAATCGATAATGGATAGATGCTTATAAAGCCTAATCCGCCTCTGTGCCCATTGTGGGTATAGCAGGCATTGCTACACTATACAGACCAGCAACGGGCACGTCAGGCAGGATGTGATGAAGTCATTACTAAACCCTACTCCTAGGATTGGCTGAAGGAAAGGGAGGAGCATTTCTTGAAGGATACTTAGATACGGTCGAGTACTGTTTTGATAAGAGTATCTATCGTATTCTTGTATCCCGTGTTAGCTTCTTTTATCAGGCGGTTGGCAATGACCATGCATACCGTCATGGCCTTGTGCCCCATCAGACGGCTCAAGCCTGCCAGGGCAGAACTTTCCATCTCGAAGTTGGTAATACGGTAGCCGTTGTATTCAAATTTTTCAATCTTCTCATTCTGATGTGGGTCGGCAAGCGGCACGCGTAACTCGCGTCCTTGAGGTCCGAAGAAGCCCCGGCGGCAATCGTTACGCCACGTACCATGTCGTTTTGTGCGATGCGGTCTATCAGTCAGTGCTTGCATCAATGACGTAGGGGGCAGGGGCACACATGTTGCCGGACCATCCCATATGGTTGAGGAAGGCACGCTCCATGGGCAGGTCGCACACGGAGTTGCGTCCGGCATAGAAGTTGAGCAGCCCATCGAAACCAATGGACTTTTCAGAACATACGAATGTGCCTACCGGAGTGTAGGGTTGCAAGCCGCCGCAGGTGCCGATACGTACCAGCTCAAGGCTACGCAGACGGGGCTTTTCTTCGCGCGTCTCGAAATCGATGTTTGCCAGGGCATCCAGTTCGTTCATCACGATATCGATGTTGTCACATCCGATACCGGTGGAAACCACCGTAATACGTTTCTCCTGGTAAGTACCGGTGATAGTCTTGAACTCGCGGCTTTCCACTTCACATTCCTTGTTCTCGAAATGGGAGGCAACCAGTGCCACCCGTCCGGGGTCGCCTACCAAGATGACTTTGTCTGCCAGCCATTCGGGCTTTACGTGAAGATGAAATACAGAACCGTCTTCATTGATGATCAGTTCGGAAGAGGCGAAATATTTCTTCATATGCTTGAGGCTTTAATCTTTTGTTTATAAATAGAAACGCCGGGAACCGATTCTTGTTCACCGGTTCCGGCGTTTCGTCAGTTACTTTCCGGGTTATTTACTCAACGGCTGGCTGGTATTGCCCGTCGTCGGTTTGGCAATGTTTTCGCGCATGGAAGTGTCGGCTTCTATATTCTTCATCCGGTAATAGTCCATGATACCCAGATTGCCGTTGCGGAATGCTTCGGCCATGGCCTTGGGTACTTCCGCTTCTGCCTCGATAACTTTGGCACGGGCTTCCTGGGCTTTTGCCTTCATTTCCTGCTCTGTGGCTACGGCCATGGCGCGGCGTTCCTCTGCCTTGGCTTGAGCAATGTTCTTGTCGGCATTGGCTTGGTCTATCTGCAGGGCGGCACCGATATTCTTACCTATGTCAATATCAGCAATGTCAATGGACAGAATTTCGAATGCTGTTCCGGCATCCAACCCCTTGCGCAATACCAGTTTGGAGATAGAATCCGGATTCTCCAATACAGACTTATGATTCTCTGACGAACCGATGGAAGACACAATACCCTCGCCTACACGGGCCAGAATCGTGTCTTCTCCGGCACCGCCCACCAATTGGCGGATATTGGCGCGCACCGTTACACGGGCTTGGCAATCAGCTGGATACCGTCTTTGGCAACAGCTGTCACGGGAGGGGTGTCAATTACTTTGGGGTTAACGGACATCTGTACGGCTTCGAATACGTCACGGCCGGCAAGGTCGATGGCGGTTGCCATCTGGAACGGCAGCTCGATATTGGCTTTAGAGGCGGATACCAGTGCGTGTACCACCCGCTCTACGTGACCTCCGGCAAGGTAGTGCGCTTCCAGTTCGTCGCGCGTGATGTTTTGCAATCCTGCTTTATGAGCTTCAATCATGCCGGGCACAATGATATAAGGAGGAACATTACGGATACGCATCAGGAAAAGTTGTACCAGCGAGATGTTTACTCCCGATACTTTGGCAGACAGCCACAAGAAGAACGGTACATAATGGAAGAAAAGTACCAGGAAAATAATGCCTCCTATAATGAGGAAGGCGGTTAAATACATTGTGCTTGGATCCATGAGATTAAATATTAATTGTTAGTTATAAATAGGTTGATTTCTGAAATTTCACTGCTTGAGCCGCTCCACTAAGAGGACTCCGTCGGCAATACGGTCTACGATAATCGGAGTCTTTTCGTTCAGGAAGCCGTCTGATGACTTTACTTCCACGATGTCTCCGTTGATTTCGGCATAGCGATAAGAGCCAGGCGGGTAGTGGTTACGCCTATATCACCTACCTTGACTTTTTCCTCGGCACTACGGTCTACTTTGGAGGTGATGTTTTTTTTCAATGCAATTTTGTCGAGTGTCTTGGAGCGCATGAACCATACCAACGAGCCGATACAAGCCAGGGCAGATATGATAAGCGTAATGACACCTGCCGTGGTGCCCATATAGGCAAAGGCATAGTAGTTGGCAAAGATGATGCAACCTCCTGCCAGAAAACCGGCAACGCTGATGCCCGGAATTACGAATAATTCCACTAAGAACAAGATTACTGCTCCTATAATCAATGAGGCGATAATGAGTATATCCATAGTTGTCTTTATTTGGTGGCTTGTTTTTCCAGGTTGCGCACTTGAATGGCAGTTTGCTCCATCTCAGTGGACAATTGCCGTACACGTTGCTCCAGGTCGAGGATGGCGGCGGACATCTTGTCCTTTTCCTGCTTGTCGGCTCGGGAGTATTCCGAACGCATATCTTCCAGTTTCTCCTGCAGTTGTTTGTGGCTCTGCTCCAGCTGATTGTATTTGCCATACAAGGCTTTGGCCTGCGGGGAACGGAAATCGTCCAGCTGGTAATAGGTGGAGTGGTCATCAATGACGAATTGGAAATCGTGCTTCTTGGTGGTCCGCGGCTTTGCGTTGGCAGCGGTCCGAAGCCTTTCTCGGGCGGCCTTTACCGCATCGGTGTCCGTCCATGTGTCCTTGATAGAGTGAAGTTGCGCCAATGATATCATCTTGTCCGGTCCATCCCTTCGTAGTTGTACACTTGCTTGGATGAGTTGGGAATGAATACATAGATGCACACTTTGCCTTCCGGCTGGTAGCGGTCGGAGGCAAACCATCCCAAGTCGTTGAATTCGTCAATGACGTACATATAGTCGTTGTAGGGCGAATTGAACGGCATGCCCACATTTTCCGGCATCAGATAAGAGTCGGTATTCGTATTGTAACGGGTGACGAAAATGTCATATCCTCCATCGAGCCAGGGCCATCCGAGGCATAGTAGATAGTGATACCGTCCGTAAGTACATAAGGGTAGTCTGCATTCATGGCCTCGTTGATGCTTCCGGGCAACAAGCTGCCATCACTCCATTTGTCCAGCAACTTGTTGCGCGAAAGGATACTGAGGGTGCTGTCCGGTTGCATTTCGCTATAATATAGCTTATTGCCCAGCTCCGTTTCGTATACCGTTCCGCCTTCCTTACCGGAATCATTGAAGTAGGTGTCGTACATGAACAGTTTGCCCGATTCGGGGCTGATTTTGTATGCATCCAGGAATTTTTCCTTGTCTACCACAAAGCTGTCGATGAAGCAGACCTCTTCCACGCCTTTCAGCATGCGCAAGTTGGATTTGCTTTTTTCCAATAATTGTTCGGCCTCTTCGGTGGAGCGTTTTCTCTTTCTCAGGTCGGAAATGTAGGTCTCATAAGCTCGATGGCATCTTCGAACTGATATAAATCATTGTATGCCCGGGCCAAATAGAGTTGCCCGCTGGGGACGCGTCTCTTGACGGCGCTTTCCAGGTGTTTCAAGCTTCTGCGGGTTCGCCGGTTTCCAGGCAACATACACCGTACCATAGGTTGTAATTTCCATTGCCAGGTTGTGTCTTGACGAGTTTTTTGAAGGCGGGCTTGGCTTCTTCGTATTCTCCCTTCTCGTACAAGGCTTTGGCTTCTGCCAGGCTTTGTGCGGAAATTGTTATGCTCAAAAGGCCGAATAGAAAGAAAAGGATATATTTTTTATTCATATTGATACATGCTGATTTGTTCAGAAGGTCAAAAATACAAATTTATCGTGAATAAAGCTGGTTTCCGTAATTCTATTTTGTTAATTCTTCTTTAAATCGTTCTTTTGCCTTACTTTTGCAGCCGGAAGAGCTATAACTTATAACTCATAACTCGTATCAATGGCACAATTTACTGAAGAAGAAAAGATGTTGCGCCGCATAGACAAGCGGTTTAGCAAAGGTGTGGTGGAATATGGACTGATAGAGGACGGCGATAAGATTCTTATCGGGCTTTCGGGAGGCAAGGACTCTTTGGCGCTGGTGGAGTTGTTGGCACGGCGTGTCCGTGTCTATAAACCCCGTTTTTCCGTTGTCGCCGTACATGTAGTGATGAAGAATATACCTTATCAAAGCGATGTGGACTATCTGAGGGAGTACGTAGAGTCGTGGGGAGTGCCTTTTGTTCTCTTTGAAACGGAGTTTGATGCCACGACAGATACCCGCAAGTCTCCTTGTTTTCTTTGCTCTTGGAATAGGCGGAAGGCATTGTTTACCGTAGCCAAGGAGCAGGGATGCAATAAAATCGCGTTAGGCCATCACATGGATGATATTCTAGAGACCTTGCTGATGAATATCACCTATCAGGGAGCGTTCAGCTCCATGCCTCCTCGGCTGGTAATGAAGAAGTTTGATATGACGATTATCCGTCCGATGTGTCTGGTACATGAGGCGGATTTGATGGAGTTGGCGCAAGTGAGGGGGTATCGTAAGCAGGTGAAGAATTGTCCGTATGAGTCACAATCCAGCCGTAGTGCAATGAAAGGCATTCTGAAACAGTTGGAGGAAATGAATCCTGAGGCACGCTATAGTCTATGGGGGAGTATGACGAATGTGCAAGAGGAATTGCTGCCTGCAATCATTAATCATTAATCACTAATCACTAATCATTAATCACTATATGAAAGCATTTTATACCATTTTGCTATTGATTGTATCTAATATTTTCATGACGTTTGCCTGGTATGGGCATCTGAAGCTACAAGAGACAAAAGTCATCTCCAACTGGCCGTTGTATGCCGTGGTGCTGTTTTCTTGGGTAATAGCTCTGGCTGAGTATTCTTGTCAGGTTCCGGCCAATCGGATAGGCTTTTTAGGCAATGGAGGCCCGTTCTCATTGATGCAACTCAAAGTGATTCAGGAAGTAATCACTTTGATAATCTTTACGGTGTTCACAACAGTTCTTTTCAAGGGAGAAACGCTGCATTGGAATCATTTTGCCGCTTTTGTATGTCTGGTACTGGCGGTATATTTTGTATTTTATAAATGATGGGTTAATCGCATTTGCGCATTATTTCATATACTTCTCCATCCCTTTTGTTAAGAACGTTTGAAGCTTTCCTTCTTCATCCGTATAAATGAAGCAGGCGTCGATATCCGGATGTGCATCCGCCACGCGTTCTGCTTCTTCCAGCCCCATCACCATGAATGCCGTGGCATAGGCGTCTGCACTCATGCAATCTTTGGCAATGACGGTGGCTGACAAGATGCTGTGCTGTACCGGATAGCCGGTACGCGGGTCGATGGTATGCGCATATTTCTTTCCGTCTTTATAGTAGTAGTTGCGATAATTGCCCGATGTAGCCATGCCTAAATCCGTAACTTGCAGCACTGCTTGCAGTTCCTGGTTCACTGCCAGTGAGTCGTCTATCGGCTTGTTCAAACCGATGCGCCAAGGTCCATTTTGAGGGTTTTGCCCGTGAACAACCACTTCTCCGCCTATATCGACCATAAAGTTGCGGATACCCTTTTTCTTCAGAAGTTGGGCTATGACATCTACTGCATATCCTTTTGCCACAGCGCTGCACGAGAGCATTATACGTGGGTCTGTTTTCACCACTTTCCCTTCATCGGACAATTTTACTTTTTCGTATCCTGTCATCTCCAGCAGGCTGTCTATCATGGCAGAGTCGGGGAAATTACCCTTCTTGAACCCAAATCCCCAGGCATTGGCAAGAGGGGCAACGGTGATATCGAAGGCACCATCGGTCTCCCGGGAGATTTCCATGCTACGTCGGAAGACGTTGGTAAAGAATGTGTCGGGCACAATGTCCTCGTTGCGGTTGATGCGCGTAATGGTCGCCGTGTCATTGAAAGGGGACAAGGAACCGTCGAAACGTTTGAGTTCCGCTTCTATCTCTGCCTTCAGATTTTGGTCACATTGATAAGTCACTTTATATACCGTACCGAATATCAGTCCGTTATCCGTCTGATAAGGAGTGACTTGGTTGTGGCGGGCAAGTATCCAGATGGTTCCCAATACCAGTAGGGCAATCCATAAAAAATTCCGTTGTACTTTCTTTTCCATATCCTATCTGAGTTTTTACTTTTTAATTAAAAGAAGAGATGCTCTACCAATATCTTGGTACCGATGATGACGAGGATAATCCCTCCCCAAAGTTCGGCGCGCAGTCTGCGGGCTATGCCACATCCGAAACGGATGCCGAACATCAGGCCGACCATCGACAAGGCGAATGATACAAAACCGATAATGCCGATGGGGGAAAGAATAGCGAGAATTGCTTGATACCGAGGAATGCAAACGAAACACCTACCGCCAATGCATCGATGCTGGTTGCCACGGCCAGAGCGAGCACCACCTTCAGGCTGGTAGGGTCATACTCGTGCTTGCAATCTTCGTCCTTGAAGGATTCCATTATCATGCGTCCGCCCAGGAAGGCAAGGATACCGAATGCAATCCAATGGTCAATACTTCTATCAGGTGGCTGAAAAAACTGGCGCTATCCATCCCAGCAGAGGCATCAAAGCCTGGAAAAAGCCGAAGCTGATGGCCATCACCAGCATAGGGCGCAGCCGGGCGCGTTTCAATATAATTCCGCTGGCTATAGAAACGGCGAAACAATCCATCGCAAGTCCTACGGCCAGTAGCCAAATCTCTAACCCTGTCATAAGTCGCTTAAAGAGGTAGTTTATAAGTTATCGTATAGGTTACTCCCATCGTGTTGGAGCCATATTTCCCGAAACCGGGCACATACCACGGGTCACCGTATTCATTGGCCGAGGCAGACAATTTGAACTTGAAGCGTAGTGACCAGCCATGTACAATGCCTTCCAGACGTGCGCCCGGATACCGACACAAAATTCCGCCATTGCATGGAGCCTTTCATTCCTTTATGGTTATAGGGCAGGCTGCCTCCCCATATCTCGTCGTCCAGATTCGGATTGCCTACGATGCCACCGTATATCGGGTCGTCCAGTCCCAAGGCGTCTACATCGTACTTGAAGCTGCTTACACCGTAACGCAAGCCTACGAGTAGCATGTGTCCGTGCTGCTTCTTGTATAGCGTGTTATAGTCCATTCCTATGCGGAAGTAGGGGGCGTTGCTTTTGTAGTGTATGCCTTTGTCACTCCAGGTGTCCGTGGAGCCATATCCCAGTTCGGCAATAGGGAAGAAGCGGTTCTTGAGGTTTACATCCACGGCCACTTCGGAACTCAGGAAATCTCCTCCAAATACGGAACTTCCGATTCCCCACAAGTCCAAGCCGACGGACATGCCGTTGTATAACGGATAGTGCACTTCTTCTTTCGCGTCCTTCTTCTCCTTCTTGGGAGGTGCTCCCTGGGGGGGGACGGTAGGATTCCCGTTCTGCGCCCGTAGGGGGAGGAACATCAGCAGGCAGAGTGCCAGACTAATAGAATAACTTAAGATTTTCCTTTCCATAGATGCCTGCTTCATTGTCTTTGATGTATATCGAGTCCAGAGAGATGCGGGTGCACGTTACGTCTGTGATGGCCTGCTTCATCTGATAGCCGCAATCCATCGATAGGAAATAGGGGGTGTTGGTGTGGCGTATCACCATCGTGTCACTCTTATTCCGGCTATACTTGAATATCAGCTTGGTGGAATCCTCCGTATAGCGCAGTGGCAGGGAGATGTCGTGTACCTTCTTCTGGTTGTTGATGATGATGGAGTCGGTGCCGTATGCTGTGACGGTGAGCGAGTCGAGCGTGTCGTTCTCCACGTATTGGGTTTCGGGGTCTACTCTATAAAGAATGCAATTCACCATGGGGCGTGCCGTCATGGAGCAATCTGCCTCCTCCGAGCAGGAGATAGCTATGCTTATTATCGGGCAAAGGATAGCTCCGAGTATGACAAGTCTGACTAATTTTTTCATCGTTAAATGGTTTTCTCTATTTGATATTTGTTTCGTTCCGGGGCATTACGTGAAATCAGCTCTCCGAGGAATCCTGCCACGAACAGTTGTGTGCCGATAATCATGGAGGTCAACGAGAGGTAGAAGTAGGGAGAGTCCGTCACAAGGCGGTAGGGCATGCATGGTGCATGTAGTACAACTTGCTGACACCCACTATGACCACGGCTATGAAGCCGAAGATGAACATCAGCGAACCCAGCAATCCGAAAAAGTGCATGGGCTTGATGCCGAACCGGGAAAGGAACCAAAGGGAAAGCAAGTCCAGATACCCGTTTACAAAACGGTTCAGCCCGAACTTGGTCTTTCCGTATTTGCGTGCCTGATGGTGCACCACTTTCTCGCCGATTTTCTTGAAGCCGGCGTTCTTGGCCAGGTAAGGGATGTAGCGGTGCATTTCGCCGTATACTTCTATATTCTTGACCACCTCTTTGCGATACGCCTTCAGTCCGCAATTAAGTCGTGCAGGTTTTTGATGCCCGATACTTTGCGGGCGGTGGCATTGAACAATTTGGTGGGGAGGGTCTTCGACAACGGGTCGTAACGTTTCTGCTTCCAGCCCGATACGAGGTCATAGCCGTCTTGGGTAATCATGCGGTAGAGTTCGGGTATTTCGTCGGGGCTGTCCTGCAGGTCGGCGTCCATGGTTATCACGACGTCGCCTTGTGCTTGTTCGAAACCACAGAACAATGCCGGCGACTTCCCGTAGTTGCGGCGGAACTTAATGCCCCGTACCTTGTCCGGAGCTTGTGCCTGCAATTGTTCGATTACCTGCCAGGAACGGTCGGTACTTCCGTCGTTCACGAAAATCACTTCGTATGAAAAACCGTTGGCATTCATCACCCGCTCAATCCATGCGAACAGTTCGGGGAGTGATTCTTCTTCATTATATAGTGGTACGACAACTGAAATATCCATTGATGTATGATTTTTCTATTTTACAATTGAAATAACATTTCTTTTTGCTGTTCCGTCACTCTGCCGGAGCGTCGTCTTTCTTGCGTCTCATCACGAACAAGGCGGTGGGGAAAGCCAGTATCGAACCCCAAAATACATTGGACGATATCATCTGTAGCGTAATGTCGATAGCTGAGTAGTCGGGCTGTCTCCAGAGCTTCCTGATAGGTGGCGATGTACGAATCCATTCCCGGCATGTTGCTTTGGGCAAGCGTGTCTACCATCGTTTCGCACGTGTTTATCACATATCCGTGGTCTATGAACCTGAAGTAGATGTAGTGTGCCACGGCGGCAAGCAGCGCGGCAAACATATACATGAAAACGGTGAATACCCATGCATGCAGGAAGCTGATGCCGCCTCCGCATACCTGATTACGATACATCCGTGCATAATAATATCCCATAAAAGGTACGCATAGCGTGAGTCCCATGAAAAGGAAAAGTAAAAAAGGAACCGACAGCCCCACAGGAAAGAGTATGAACTTCAATATCCAGAAACCTCCCATATAGGTACCGAACAGCATTGCGTATCGTTGCATGTAACCTCTATTTTCTGCCATCTTTCTTAGAAATAATATGCAAAGGTACAAATATAGTTGGATTCAAGGGCAAGCCGATGTGTAGATTTTAAATAAATTAGAGGATTCTTTGCGGGGCAAAAAGAAAAAAGCAGGTAACACTTTCGTATCATCTGCTTTTCTTTCGAGCCTCTTGTCGGATTCGAACCAACGACCCCGAGATTACAAATCACGTGCTCTGGCCAACTGAGCTAAAGAGGCGGTGGGTAAGCTTGCTATATCGCGCCGCTACAACCAACTACCTTTGCTGCGATCAAGCCCTGGAGGATTCGAAGGGAGCTGGCCGTATAGGACTTACCCGTTTTTGTTTTGCGGTTGCAAAGGTAGACATTTTTTGAAATCTGCAATAGCTTGTGGCGATTTTTTTATTTGTTTTTTTAGATTCTCTGTTCTATTCCTCTTCATGGCCTTCTTATATAGACACTTTGGAGGGGAGGTACGGATTCTTTCCGGCATTACGATGGACAAATATTCCTTTTACTAGAAAGTATTCGTCCGACATATGTAACCTTATCGTCCGACGGCTGTTGAATTATCGTCCGACAGCTGTCGAGATAATTCAACAGTGGACGAATACTTCTTAGTATACCGGAATCTAAAGTATAGTTATGCAAAAGATTGCCATTTGAGAAGAAAATAATAATCGGGGACAAAAAAACAGATAGGCTATTGTGTGCTACCTTGAAAATAAGCATTATTTTTGTGCAACTAACTATATAGTCATTATACGCATGAACAAACACATATTGTCATTCTACCTTTTTTTCTGCCTTTTTCTTTTTCCCCCTTTGGTCGAAGCAATTGCCGGCTGGAATAGCTTTATCGTCAATTTTGATAAAAGTGTTTATGGTAAGGGGACCAGACTTGGCAGATAGCACCCTATGATGACAAGTGGGTATATTTCGCCAACAAGAACGGTATGGTGCAATTTGATGGCAATGTCTGGAATGTGTTTCCATTGAACAATGCTTCCGATGTGCGTTCCGTTCTGGCTTCTGCCACCCAAAAAGAATTTATGTGGGGGGCATCAATGAATTCGGCTATTATGAACCGGATACGGACGGTTCTTTGGCCTATCATTGCATGTCCGATACTTTGGAGAGTTCCGTTCGTTTTCTTGGAAATGTGTGGGGCATCCATGAGACAGACAATATCTTGTATTTCCAAGGGGACGGGTGCGTGGTGAAGTACCTGAACGGCAAATATACCGCCATTGAAATGAATGCCAAGATAGACTGTTCCAATATGGTCAATGGTATTCTTTACATCGGTACGGACAGAGGCGTATGGCTTTTGGTTGGAAACACTTTTTTCCCTCTTCAGGGTGCCGATGCGTTGGCTTCCAAGCGTATTCGTGGCATTATACCTTATAAGAAAGGTGTTCTGGTGGTGACTGCATACAACGGACTTTACTATTGTGACGGGCGTACGATGGAACCGTTTGTCACCGGTGCCGAAGAGTTTATGCGTGAGAATGAAGTCTTTTGCGTGGCCAAAAAGGATGATAAGATTGCCTTGGGAACCATTCATAAAGGATTGGTACTGGTGGATTGCAGCACCATGCAACTGAAATATTTCAATGAGAACAACGGCTTGCGTAACAATACGGTGCTTTCTGTCTCCTTCGATACGACCGGAAACCTCTGGGCCGGTCTGGATAGCGGCATTGACTACGTCTGTCTGAGTTCTCCTTTTACGAATCTCTATTCCTATCCTTATTCTTACGGCACGGGATATACGGCGGCGGTAGAAGGCGGCTATCTTTATTTAGGCACCAATCGGGGGCTGTATTACACTTCTTATCCGGTACAGATGAACGGCGATTTGCCGGATATCCGTCCGATGCCCCAATCCAGCGGACAGGTCTGGAACCTTTGCCGTATAGGTGATGAACTCTTCTGTCTGCACGACCGTGGTATTTTCCTTATCAATGGCACTTCCGTAAAACGCGTGACGGATATTGCCGGCGCTGGTGTTGCCAGCTTGTGGCAGGACGTACGGACTTATGTATGTCGGGGTATATAACGGTATTTATTTGGTTGGGAAAAAGAATGGAGAATGGCAGGTGGTTGGCAAGATTGAGGGTGTGAACGATTCTTGCCGTCTTTTTTGAGCAGGAAAGTGATAAGGTGATTTGGGTGTATAATACAGACCACGTTACCCGTGTGGATTTGGATAATGATTTGACAAAAGCTGTCCGTATAAAGGAATATAGCGCGAAGGATGGTTTTCCGGTAGGACGTGATATGTATATAGCGAAGATAGAAGACCGGGTGTATTTTGCCACTCCCCGGGGAATCTATAAGCATAATCCTCATAAAGATGTCATGGAGCCTTGTCCGGATATGAACAACCTTTTGAATGGCACCACGGCCTATTCGCGTATCTTGGAGTATCACGATAAGTTGATAAGTTTGAGCCCTCACGAAATCTGTATTGCCAATCTGGGTACCTATAAGCGGGGGGCGAATACAAGCATTAATCCCATCCAGCAATCGCTGATTGAACTGGTACCCGGTTTTGAAACGATTATTCCTCTTTCAGATTCGCTGATGGTGGTTCCTAATGAAGGAGGTTTCGCTTTGTTCAGTATCCCGGCCGTAAGGGAGCATCAGGATCGTAGCCATTCCTTATATATAAGGAACATGTATCTGTCTTATCCCAAGGATTCATTGGTATATACCGCAAACTTTTTAGGAGAGAAGCCGGTTCCGGTGATAGCTTATTCCATGAATTCCGTTCGTTTTGACTATGCCCTTTCTTTCTTTGCGGTAGGAGATGATGTCCGTTTTCAATATCGTCTGAATAAGGGGAGCTGGTCCGATTTTACAACGGTACGCACCAAAGAGTATAGTAATCTGTCGGAAGGTGAATATACGTTTGAAGTTAAGGCGTCTTTCCTGACGGTACGACATCATCGGATACAATTGCTTTCCGTATACTTCCGCCGTGGTATCGTAGTGCTGCTGCATACGTTTGTTATATCATCTTGCTTTGCTTGCCTTATGGTATGTCTATCGTTGGGATGATGTCCGTGTGAAACGGAAGAAACAGCAGGCGGTAATCGAGAAAGATAAAGAGTTGCACGATATGGAAAGGGAGTACGAAGAGGAGAAAGCCCGTCAGGAAAAGCAGATTATGCAGCTGGAGAAAGAAAAATTGGAATACGATTTGCAACATAAGAGTCAGGAAATGGCCAATCTGATGATAAACTTTGTCCGTAAGAATGAAATGCTGACTGAAATCAAGTCAGAGATACTTAAAGTATCCGCCTTGCTGAAGGGTGAGGGGGCTCGGGAAGGAAAACAGCAACTCATACTTATTAATAATAAAATAGACGGTAATATACAGAGTGATGAGGTTTTGAAGCGTATTGAAGACCAGTTCGATTTGATACATAACAATTTTATGAAACGTCTTCATGCCAAGCATCCTGAACTTTCCCACAACGAACGCATGATGTGCGCTTATCTAAAGATGAATCTTTCCACGAAAGAAATAGCACCTCTGCTGAACATTTCGGTTCGTGGAGTTGAAACAATCCGTTATCGTCTTCGTAAGAAGTTCGCTTTAGAGAGAGAGGATAGTTTGACGGATTATTTAAGCAATAAACTGTAGCCTTTAGATATTAACTTCCTTTAAAAGAAGGAAGAGTATGAAAGGGAGGAATGTTAAATTTCTCCCTTTTGTGTTATATAACATGTTGTGACGTAATACTTAAAAGTATATATTAATTATTGATTATTAGTAAGTTATTTGCTGATGACGTATTGATAACGTATTTGAATTTCAGATTTGACGTATTTAAGAATGATTGTTTTTTATTTGTTTTATTGCATTTTACTCTATGTTTGCACTGTTCGATTGAGAACAAAACCGAGAAACGTTAATCTTAATTTAGTAAAACTTATGAAAAAGTTATTATCAGTTTTATTTCTGTTAAGCTTTACCTTGGCTTCTGTATATGCCCAAAATATACAGGTAAAAGGTACAGTGGTAAGCGGTTCGGATAATGAACCGTTGCCTGGAGTAAATGTGGTAGTTAAAGGAACTACCAATGGTGGAATTACTGATTTGGACGGTAATTTTACATTGTCGGTTCCTGCCGACGCAACACTTTCTATTACCTATATTGGTTTTAAGTCGCAAGAAGTAGCGGTAAATGGAAAAAATTCCTTGAAAATAGTTCTTCAGGAAGATTCAGAAACGCTGGACGAAGTAGTAGTGGTGGGGTATGGTGTTCAGAAAAAAAGTGTGGTAACAGCATCTATTGCCAAAGTTAGTAGTGAGGATTTGGAAAACAAATCTCCGGTGCGTATGGATAATGCATTGAAAGGTTTGGCTGCAGGTGTGGATGTAACTTCAGCTTCTGGTCAGCCGGGTGATTCTCCTCGTGTACGTGTACGTGGTATTGGTACTATCAACAATAGTGATCCGCTCTACATTGTAGACGGTATGCCTATTGGGGGTGGTCTTGATTTTGTAAATCCTAATGATATCGAGTCTATCGAAGTGTTGAAAGATGCTGCTTCTGGTGCTATCTATGGTGCGCGTGCTGCTAATGGCGTTATTCTAGTAACTACCAAAAAAGGTAAGATGGGTAAGGCACAAATTAATTACAATTTTTCTTATGGCTGGCAGAGTGCATGGAAGAGACGTGATGTGACTAGTGCGACAGACTATGCTATCCTTCAGAATGAAGCCAATGTGAATGGTGGTCAGGCTCCTATTTATGCAGATCCTTATAATTTGATTGATGCTAATGGAAATTCTATCAAAGGATTTGGCACTGATTGGCAAGATCTTGTTTTCTATGACAATGCTCCGGTAGTGATCATGATGTGACAGTTAGTGGTGCATCGGAAAAAGTAAATTATTATTTGTCTTTGGGGTATTATTCACAAGATGGTATTGTTGGTGGTAATCACGGACATTCTAATTATGACCGTTTGACTATTCGTTCCAATACTCAATATAATCTAATTGATGCATCTAAAGAACGCGGTTTCCTTAATAAATTGGATTTAGGTGTAAATTTGGCTTATATGCGTACGCATTCAACAGGTGTTGGTACTAACTCTGAATTCGGTTCAATTTTGGGATCGGCTCTTTATCTGTCTCCTATTTTGACCCCTACATTGACTGGTGATGCAGCTGAAAAGATGATTGAAACTTATAAAGATTTTGATTTGCCTCGTGATGCAAATGGTGATCCTTATACAGTACCTGGCTATGGAGGAGCTTATCAGGAAATGAATAATCCGCTGGCTATGATGACATTGACTCCTACAAAGAATTGGTCGCATAAGTTTGTTCCAAAGTTTTCTATTGATCTTCAATTGTGGGATAATTTGAAGTATCACTTCAATTATAGTGCTGATATGGGATTTTGGGGTAATGAAGGGGCTACTAAGAGCAAGTATTATCTCTCAGCTAATAATAAGGCAACACATACTAATGCATCTTCATTCAAGGCACAGAATGTGACATGGCAGATTGAAAACACATTAACTTATGACAAAACTATCGGCAAACATACATTTGGTGTTGTATTAGGACAGTCTGCTCTTAAATATAAGGGAGATCAACTTGGTGGTAACCGTTGGAATCTGGTGAATCCTAATAAACCTTCTATTGATTATGCTACAGGGAATGTTGAATATACAAAGGATGCAGATGGTAATATTACTGGTGCTACAGTTCAGTATGGCGTTTATGGAGGTCCTTATACAGAACATAGAATGTCGTCTATGTTTGCTCGTTTGAGTTATAACTATAATGAACGCTATATGATTCAGGCTACAATCCGTCGTGATGGTTCAAGTCGTTTTGGTATTAATAATAAATATGGTACGTTCTTCAGTATCTGTGGGATGGAATGTGACAAATGAAGAGTTTATGGCTGATACGCGAGAATGGTTGTCTAACTTAAAGGTTCGTGCCAGTTGGGGTAAGAATGGTAATGATAACATAGCCGAATTTGGTTATACTTCATTGACGGCCATGGGTAACAATGTCCTTTTGGGTAAAGATGCCATCAAATGGAACGGTTCTAAAGCACAACGTTTGGCAAATCCTGATTTGAAATGGGAAGAGAGTGAGCAAACTGACTTAGGTATTGATTTGGGATTCTTTAATAATGCTTTAACATTCAGTGCTGACTATTACATAAAGAAAACCAATGGCATGATTATTACGATGCCTATCCCGAGTTATGTAGGTGAAACTAAACCTCTTGGTAACGTAGGTGATATGGAAAATAGTGGTTTTGAGTTTGAACTTGGCTATAAATGGAATATTGCTGATGCTAAATTTGCAGTAAAGGGAAATGCTACTTATCTTAAAAATGAATTGAAGAATTTGGGAAATGATACTGGCTATATGGATTTAGATGGTATTCAAGGATTCTCTGGTGGTGGTACACGCGGTTCTAACGGACAACCTTTCCCCTATTTCTATGGTTACAAGACTGACGGTGTTTTCCAGAATATGGATGAAGTTCGTGCTTATGTCAATAAAGATGGTAAAATGATTATGCGGATGCGGTTCCTGGTGATACACGTTTTGTGGATGTAAATGGTGATGGTAGCATCTCGGCAGATGACCGTACTAACATTGGTAATGGTACTCCGGATTGGACTTATGGTTTGAATCTTAATGCTGATTGGAAAGGCTTTGATTTTAATATTTTCTTCCAAGGTGTAGCTGGTGCTGATGTGTTTGATGGCACTTATCGTACAGATGTTGCTTCTGGTAACTATCCTTCTTGGATGTTGGGACGTTGGACTGGTGAAGGTACTTCTAATAAGTATCCTCGTCTGGCTGTCGGTAATGCAACGAACTGGATGGTATCTGATCTTTATGTTTGTGATGGTTCATATCTTCGTCTTAAGAATATTACTTTGGGATATACATTGCCTAAGACTCTTACTCGCAAACTTACTATTGAACGTCTGCGTGTGTATGTGCAAGCTGAAAATCTTGTGACTTGGACCAAATATTGGGGATTTGATCCTGAAATTTCTTCAGGTGCAACTTCTCTTGGTGTTGACCGTGGTATTTATCCGCAGGCTCGCACATATACAGTAGGTGTAAATGTTTCTTTCTAATCTAAAAATAAGAACTATATGAAAACAAATAAAATATTAGCAATAGGCTTACTTGCTGCCGCTACAGTGTTGACTACCGGTTGCAGTGACAGTTTTCTTGAGGTGGAAAATCCGACAGGTGAACCATTGGAAGATTATTATACTACGGATGAGCATATTCAGGAAGCTCTGATTGCCGCCTATGACCCTCTCCATTGGCCAGATTGGGGATTGGGACAGTACAATGCCTTGAATATTGACGGTGAAATTATGGGCGATAATTTTTGGGTAGGTGGTGCAACCAAGACCGATATGCAGAATTGGCATATGTTGTTTAATTATGAGGCTAATGAAAATAATACACTTGGCTCTCTTTGGACAGTGGACTATTCTGGTATCAAACGTTGTAATGACTTACTGAAATATCTTGATTGGGGTACTGATGTTACTGAGGCCAATCGTAAACTCTATGAGATGCAAGCCCGTTTACTACGTGTTTTCTATTATAATATGTTGTGGCATTATTTTGGTAATGTACCTTTCTATTTGGAGAATCTTTCCGAACCTCCTTATACGGCTCCGCAATATACTGCCGATCAGGTTTATGCTGAGTTGATCGCAGAACTTGAAGCTGTAATTGACTCTAAGGTGTTACCTTTGAAATATTATAAAACAATCAAAGAAGGTAAAGAAGTTGACGACGAAGGTCAGTTGGGACGTGTCACTCAAGCTATGGCTTATATGGTATATGCTGAAATGGTAATGTATCAGAATGATGAAAGTCGTTTCTCAAAAGCTTTAGGTTATATGAAGGAGCTTATTGATAGTCCTAGCTTTAGATTGAATCCTAGTTTTGCCAACATCTGGGAAACGGAAGGTGAATGGTGTGACGAATCTATCTGGGAAATTAATTATGAGCAAACTAATAACGAACGTGGCTGGGGAAGTCCGTTAGCTGTTGGTGGTACAGTGCTTCCTACTCTGATTTCTCCTAACTCTTTCCCAGGTGATGATGGTTGGTCAAAGGGTAATGATGGCTGGGGATTTATGCCCATGCGTCTTGAAACTTATCAAATGTTTAGTAAACAAGACAAACGTCGTGATGCAACTTGCTGGGTGATTGCCGAAGATGTAGAATATACGAAACGTTATCAAGATACTCATATTTGGTTACAAAAATATCGTCCGTATGATAAGAACTTCAAGCAGTCTTCCGGTGACCAGAATTTGAACTATAATAACAATTATCGTTATTATCGTTATGCTGAGACATTACTAAATGCTGCAGAACTTTCTCTTCGTACAGGTGGAAGTGGTACAGGTGAGGCTAAGACATGGTTGAACGAAGTTCGCACCCGTGCCGGTTTGGCTGGACTTGCAAACGTTACGGTTGACGATGTACTTACAGAACGTCGTTTGGAATTTGTAGGTGAAGGCAAGCGTTATTTTGATTTGGTACGTGCTGAAGGAATCAGTGGAGCATCAGCCAGCAATAAGGCTACTACTGCACTGGTCCCCGATGAATATGGTTACCGTACTAATTCTTGGACTGCCAAGAAGAAATACATTCCTATTGCACAAGGAGAGTTGGATTCCGATCCGGCTTTGGTTCAGAATGCTTATAAATAGTTTACCATAACTCCATTAATAAATAATTGATATGAAAAATATATTTAAATATATGGCAGGCGTGTTGGTTGCTGGTTTTGCAATGACTTCATGTTCGCCTGAAGATTTTACGGGAGCCAATGGCAATATCCCACAAGCATCGGATTATACTGATAACTTTAAAGTTACTGTAGATCAGACAACCAATTATGCAAACTTTGAATTTACTTCTGCTCCTGGAGTGTCTCCTATTTGGATAATTGACGGCGCTTATCAAGCCTCATATGGTTTTTCCAAATATTATCGTAAAAAAGGTTCATATACAGTAGAATGTAAAGTAAAGAACGCAAATGGCATTAGTGATGGTTCGATAACCAAAACCTTTGAAATAGAGAAGACTATTATGAACGGTTTTGGTGGTTTTGTGGAAGATAGTGAATTTAACATGTTTAAGGGAGTAACTTTCAATGTGGCATCTTTCTACTATGCTCCAGGATGGGGGCAGATTGCAGATCCAAAATATACTTATCAGAATGGTGCATTTGTTGTTTCCTTACCGGAAGCTACTACCGATCAGTGGCAAGCTCAGATGCATGTGGAATTGGATAAGGTAATTGCTTTGTCAGTGGATAAAACCTATGATTTTTCGGTGATAATCACTTCTACTACCAAACATCCGGGCGTGACGGTTAAAGTACAGCAGAAAGGTGATGACAATACGTTTATCAATATGCAGCGTGTGGCTTTAGATGCTAATGAGCCTAAGTGTATATGGTTCAGTAACGTACCCGGTGTGAATATTACCGATTTGAAGTTTGCACTTGATTTTGGTGGTAATGAAGCTAATACGGATATTACTTTGGAAAGCTTTGTCTTGAAAGACCATGCTAATAATGACGGTACGGAAATTCCTGAAGTACAAGAGCCTGAACCTTCTTGGGTGAAGTGGATAGTGAAGACAATCTTTGGAACGGGGCAACCTTTACCAATACTTTCTTCTATGCAAACCCGGATTGGAGTGCTAGACCTAATCCAGATTTAGTGGTGGATGGAAATGCTTATACACTCACTTTCCCTGATGCTACTGAAGCACAATGGCAGAACCAGTTCTCGTTTGTTACAGATTTGTCAGCCGATACAGAAACTGCCTATGATTTCTGTGTCACTCTAAATCCTAGTACTGATTTGAAGGGGGTAACAGTAAAACTGGTTCAGACTGATGAACCTGATGTCAAACATGATGATAACTTCTTCTTTGCAGAACAGACGGATTTGTTGGGTAATGAAGATAATAAATTTTGGGTTGCAAATAAAAAGGCGCCTAAAGATATGCATGCTATATCTTTAGTCTTGGATTTTGGTGGAAATCCTGCTGACACAAAAGTGACTATTAAAGATATTATTTTCCAGACTCATAGAGATTGATGGCTAGTATTAGATAGAATATTGGTCTGCTAAAGCAGTGAATAATAAAAAGGGGGAGGATGTGGGTTATCTTGGCAATTGCTGGAGTTTCATCCTTTCCCTTTTTCTCTAATATCAGTTTTACCTGCGGATTTTCCTTTACAACATGAACCATACGGCTCTTGCCATCCTCGATTAGTTCAAGCTCTCTGCCGCAAAATGCTTTCATATACAAATCGCAAAGCCTTCCTCAAGCTCAACATTTGAAATTTCCTATCAAATGTATATTTTTTCTTGCTGAGATCAATGATTCAAAATAGGAATCAATCTGCAGACAAATGACCTGAATCAATGCTGCCGAATCAGAATCATAGGAATATTCACAGTTTGGATACGAAAGCTGCTTACCAAAGAAATGTCCTCACCTTTTGATAGCTCTGTTAAGGCAGTCAG
>ENA-OQCS01000052-OQCS01000052.1-human-gut-metagenome-genome-assembly--contig:-NODE-52-length-47162-cov-3.666844_pt1 | contig 47162 bp, 50 predicted proteins | sample MGYA00242757_ERZ504575 | MGnify/ENA primary metagenome ERZ504575 (study PRJEB26092, sample SAMD00036297) | human gut metagenome | host: Homo sapiens | study: EMG produced TPA metagenomics assembly of... | reverse complement strand
ATAGCTTGCACCTTGCACTAATCGCAGAATATTTATTATCAATGATTTGCGTATTTCAAAAGAAAAGACTTATCTTTGAACCCGAAAGTTAGGCAGACAAACAGCGGTCAAAGTTGGACAAGCCCAACGTCTGAAAATCGTTACTGTTTCGTTACCTATTTGAAATTTTGAAAGCAAAGTAGCTGAAATATAAGCGGTTAGAGTTATAGGTTCAAAACCCCCTCTCTCCGCTAAAATAGAAAAATTAAAATCGTAAGTCTCTGAATTTTAATGGTTCAGGGACTTTCTTTTTTCTGTTACTCCCTCTTTTTTAGGATACCTCATAGCAGAAGACTTTAGGAGTTCTGTAAAAAGAAGAAAGAATTAGTGTTTCAAGTTACTTATGTTAGAAATTATTTTCTCATTTATTAATAATGTATCTGAATGGAGTGCGTAGTTGCGTAAGTAAGTGACGTGATGTGTATATATACGATATAATTTTCCAAACTTAATTTTATAGCTTGGGATGGAGAACTGCTGGGAGGGATTAAAGTTAATAATAGGATGTAATTCGGTATTTTGCAATGATAATTGTCATGTTTAATACTTAAATAACTGTTGTGCCAAGTTGTACAAGTCATTGCGCCACGTGTACCACGTGTGTCCACCGGGGGCTTCGCTGTACTTGTAGTTGATACCTGCTGCGTCAAACAGTTTCAGCATGGCTTTACAATTGTTGTAAGCGATGTCCTCTGGACCACCTTGCGTGAAATGCAAGGCGTGCACTGTGTGGTTGAAGTCTTGAGCGATGGTCTTGAGGTAGGTGCTGCGTTCGGCGTACATTTTCTTGTTCGTCTCAAACCATCCAGAGCTCAATACCCATAAGTAGCCGAATTCTTTGTAGTGATTCAAGCCTGCTTCCAAAGTTTCCATGCCGCCCATGGAGAGGCCTGCTAAGCACGATGGTCTTTGTCGGTCAGTACACGGTAGTTGGCTTCGATGTAAGGGATGATGTCATTCATCAGGTCTTTGGCAAATAGAGGTACTTCGTCCATTAGGTTTTCTGTGGCAATGGAGCCGTTGGGCATCACCACAATCATGGGTTGCATTTTGTTCTCGGCTAGTAAATTGTCGAGTATGTTGCCTGCGCAGCCTACCGTAGGCCAAGCAAGGTCAGTATCACCTCCGCCATGTATCAGGTAGAGCACCGGCAATTTTTCCACACTTTTCTCATAACCCGCTGGCGTCCATACGTGCAGGCGACGGGTAGTCTTCAGAGTCTTTGAGTGATAATAACGTTGAGCTATTGCACCATGGGCAACATCTTCCTTCATGGAGAAAAAATCGCCATCTTTTGCCTCCACTTTCAGTACGGCTGAGATTTCATGTGCCTCGGGAGACTTGGGATCGAACACTTTCACACCATCTACTATAAAGTGGTAGCGGTAGGCTCCAGCTTTTACTGGAGGTACGGTCACCGTCCATACACCAGAGACCGATTTCATCACATCTGGCTTCTTTCCCCAAGGAATAATGTCACCCTCGATGTCTACTTTCTTGGCTTGGGGTGCGTAGATATTCAATGCTATCCTGCCGTCACTCAGCACTTTGACTGATTGGAGCGTGTCGTTAGGGGTAGGCGTACGTTGCCATTGTGCTGCCATAGGCATTATGCCGCAAACACAAAAAAATGCTGTTAAAATGAATTTACTCTTCATTGGAATTAATTTTAAGATTATAAATAAGACAGCTATCTCATGGTACGGAAGCAACCGGATGGTAGCCGATATGTATTGCCTTTCCTATTGTCCTACTCTAATAGGACAATAGGAAAAATGCTTGGTTTACTCTGTTAACACTTTGCGTGCTTCGCGGTCAGGGTCGTAGACTACTTCGCACTGGTCGTTCAACATCATCGTGGCTCCCTTGTCCGGTGTATATTGCGGCCATTCAGGCAGGCTTGTGCAATTGGGGCTACCCGTACGCATGAAGCTCAGTAAAGCGTCGGTCATCTTCGTGGAGAGGTCGCGCGGACGCTTGCCTCCCCCCGTATGGTAAGCATAACGTCGGTATTCTTCAGCCAGAAACTGATGTCCAGACAATGGAAGGAACGCATGCGCCCGTCGAATAAGGGTGGCTCCCAGCCGAACCATGCTAAATAGACCGGTGCGCTTTGTTGTGCCTTGGCATTGATGGCTTCAATCACTTTCTCACGGGAGCTCATTATCAAGCCGAGCAATTCAATAGGTTTCTTGTCGGGAAATGCTTTTTCATAAGCCAATACAATATTCTCACCGTTTTTACCTTTCATTTTGTCCACCATTTCCACCAGTTGCGTTCTATTCATTTTTTCGAGGGTAGCATTGTCGCGGCTTATGGAGAACTCGCATGTAGTGGTGCTGAATAGCATGGGGACATGGGCCGAGGGAGCTTCCGGATCGGTATAAAATGTATCCATCGGGATGTGGAAGCCATCACCCACAGGCCCAAAAGAACCACGCATCATGCCATTGCCGCCTAGTTGCTTGTCATACTTAGCGGCTGCTCGGTTGGCCAGGACGATGTAGTCGAGCCAAGGTATTTCTTGCAATTTGTTTATTTGCGAAGGTGGTAAACCTGCCTCTTTTAGGATGTATTTACCCAGTTCGGTACTGTAATTGTTATCTATTGCCCCCGTGATGTTTCCACTCAAGGCTACGGCCTTGTGCAACAACCCCTTTGTCTCGGCCATGGCTACCAGCGTGCACACTTTAGCTCCGCCGCCCGACTGGCCCATGATGGTGACGTTGCTCGGATCACCTCCGAATTGTGCGATGTTGTTGTGTACCCACTTCAGGCCGGCCACCAAATCGAGGATACCAACATTGCCCGACTCGGCAAACTTCTTCTCATCCACCTCTGAAAAGTCACTGAAGCCGATAGCCCAGTCGATGGTTTAATGAAACAAATACAATGTCTCCGTAGCGGCTAAGATTCTCGCCCCGATAGCTGTCTTGCTCAATGCTATTGCCATTTGTAAAACCGCCTCCATGAATCCATACCAGCACAGGGCGTTTCTTCGTGTCGGCCAAGGCGGGCGTCCAAATGTTTAGCATCAGACAGTCCTCGCTGACGCCATAGTAATTCCAATGGTCGGTAAATGTAGTGTATGTGTTGCGGTACTTGCCTGTCGTAATCTGCGGAGCCGTATCGCCCCAAAAGACCGCTGGACGGATGCCCTCCCAAGGCTCGGGTTCGCGGGGAGCATGAAACGGTTTTCGCCCGCCGTGCTTGCCCCATACGGTATGCCACAGAAGGTGTATATATCTCTTAATAGATAGCCGCGCACTTTGCCATACTGAGTCTGTGCTACGGCAATGGAATCTCCTATATATAACTGTTGTTCGTCTTGCGAAACACTATTCGGTTGTTGCTCCGTCCTTCCGGCAGAGCAAGCGGAAAAGGTATACACGAAAATACCCGCGTAAAGCAGGGAGATGCCTTTCCTGATTTTCAACTTAACTGTTTTCATACGCAATGAATTTTTTTATTACAAAGATGAACATTTGTCGGCAAAGCTGCTTTTCACCAGCTTCGTTGTTTTTGTCAATGGTTCACTTGATACTTGTCTGTTTCTTCATTCAGGTTGTCTGTATATTCAAAGGCAGGCATAGAAAAGAATCCACACACAGTTATGCAAAGGACAGACTGCGTGCGGATTCTGCATTGTCTATCACAATCTTTTTACTCAACTCTAATAACTGTTCTATAAAGTAACTTCACCTTCCAGACGGATATCTGCTGAAGAGGCACCGATAAGTAGTTTTACCTTACCGGGCTCCACAACGAACTTATCTTGAATTTCATCCCAATAAGCGAAATCCTCCTTGGGAATATCAAGCACCACTTCCTTTGTATCACCGGCTGCGATAGGCACCTTACTGAATGCCCTCAGTTGCTTCATCGGGCGTTCTACCTTTGATTCCGGATAGCTGGCATACAGCTGCACCACTTCCTCACCGTCGCGGCTACCCGAATTCTTTACCAACACGGTTACGGTAACCTTATCCTTGTCCTGCTTGACAGACTTGATTTGCTGGTAGTCGAATGTAGTATAACTCAAGCCATAGCCGAAGGGATAAAGCACATCATCCTTGTAGTACATGTAGGTACGTCCGTTACGAATGTCATAATCCATCATGTCGGGTAGGTCGGTAATGTCCTTCACCCATGTTTGAGTGGTATGTCCAGAGGGGTTGACCTTACCAAACAAGACATCGGCCAAACCGTTGCCTTGTTCTTGACTGCAATGCGTAATGTGCAAAATGGCTGGCAGATTTTCTTGACTCCAGTTGATGGTGTATGGGAAGCTGCTAACTAGTACCAAGATAGTGTTGGGATTGGCCTTGTACACCTGCTTCAGCAAGTCTTCATCGGGCAGCATCAGCGACTTTCTATCCACAGCTTCTCGTCCGTCGCTCGGCACGGGGCAGAAGAACCAGTCAGGACGTGTGCCATACGGATGGTTTCCTACGCATACCACAGCTACATCAGCCTCCCGGGCCGCATTTACGGCTTCATCTATTGCATTGTTGGTAGCATAAATCACTTCTGTTTGTCCATCTTTCATGGCGTTGCGAATGCCCTCTAAGATAGTAATCTCATATGCCGGTGTGCCGCTATACCAGTCTTGCACAATCTTATCGGCATAAGGCCTATTACGGCTATCTTCTTCAGCTTGGAGGCATTGAGGGGCAGAAGATTCTTACTGTTCTTCAGCAGCACCACCGACTTGGCCGTCACCTCGCGTGCTAATTGTTTGGCTTCCTCACGTTCATAAGGAGGCACTTCGTTGGGGATGGTACCGATGTTCTTATAAGGGTCTGCAGAATCTTTTCCGTCCAGCAATCCTAGCCTTAAGGCTACGTATAGGTTGCCACGAATAGCTTTGTCAATGTCTTTCTCAGTCAGTAAACCCTTTTCTAAAGCTTCCTCAATATAGGGCTTATAAACATCCAAGAATTGTCCTGTAGTAGCCTTTACCACCGCAGCCGCTCCTTCGGCCATAGTGGGATAGGCATGGTGGGCATTGACTAGCAGCTTCAGTGCTCCGCCATCCGTGCAGATAATGCCGTTGTTGCCCCATTTGTCGCGAGTAATTTCTTTCAAGCAAGGATGTACGCACATGGCCGGGCCGTTCCATCCGTTATAGCAGCCATAAAAGCATGGCTTTCGCCTTCGGTAATGCCTTTGTAGAAGGGATAAGCATAATATTCGTAGAATAGGCGCATATCGAAGTTGCTTGATGTGCTGTCTCTGCGATCTTCGTTACTGTTGGCCAGGAAATGTTTCATCAGGGCGGCAGTACGCCAATAGCGTGGGTTATCACCTTGCAAGCCTTTGATATTGGCTACTGTCAGTCTGGCAGTAAGGAAGGCATCCTCTCCGTAGCTTTCTTCCGTGCGTCCCCAGCGCGGATCGCGTGCCAAGTCGCATTCGGAGCACGCATTACCAAGCTGTACGCTTGTCTTCAGGACGTTGCATGTAGTAGCGCGCTTCAAGGGAAGCCTGCTCACCTACTTTTTTCACTAAGTCCACATCCCACGTAGCGCCCAGTCCATATGATTGTGGGAAAATAGTCGTAGGTCTATCAGTAGGAATTATTTTTCCATCTTCACCTTTCTTACGTCCTCCCCAAGCAGCAGGACCACCCAAGGCCAATCCATGTAGGCCCTCGTGGTGGCGGCAAGAAAGTATGCCCAAACGGGGCACCGCTAGGTCGCTGCCGAGTAAAGCAATTTTTTCCTCCAGCATAAGTTCTTCCAGCAAGGCGTCAATACGCTTTTCGTCCGATAGTTTCGTGTTCTGAAATTTGTAAATTTTCTGCGCTCCGACCGATAGATAAGCCATCGTGAGGCACAACACAACAAATAAAGATTTCATTTCATGATTACATAAATTGAGTTTGTAAACCTTAATATGTAGCAAATTTTGTTTTCTCACTTTAAAAATGTACAGAAACGGATAGTCTTGATGAAGGTGTCAAAATGACAACCAGTCGCAAACGGCATTCCTGTTTTTTTACACTCTCATTAAATTTCATATTATAAGCATATGGCTCTTATCACCAACCAGGATTTTGTTTCAAAACACCGTCAGATAATAGAATCTGGTTCGTGTTGACCATCATCAAACCTGCCTTGTTTATAAAGTTCTGAGGATTGAACGAGATGGTAGCAGGAGCACCCGCTGTCATCACTTCAACGCCGTTTTGTTTGGCTAATTGGGCAGCCGCATAGTCTATGCCTTGGCGTAGCAAGTCGTAATAGTTAATGCCTTCGAAAGCAAATTCAAACTGACGTTCGCGCATTATGTTTTCTTTCGTAGCTTGTTTTTCGGTGTATAACGGAGAGGTGTTGCCATCTTTATCCTTAAAGGCACGTTCGCGAACCATGTTGAAATACTGTTGCGCATTAGGGCTACCCAACTCAGCTGCCATTAGTAACACGTCGGCATAGCGAACTTGAACATAATCTTGGTGGTTTGAAATCATCAAGTTACCCGTACCGTTTTCCATACCAGCATGTGTACCATCGGCAAAGGCCAATGGAGCATACTTCTTGATATAGTAACCGGTGTATTCCTGCGATTGGACAATACAAGTTTGAACCAACTGATTGTCTTCCAATCCCTCGCCTTTTATATCAATCACAGAAGCTGTACGCCGAGTATCGCCATCCTCATATTCCTCAACGAATTTAGGATTTACTGTAGCATATCCCCAACCTTGTGCATAAGGAGCCACACCTGTTGAGGTACGCAAAGCAATGTTTACTTGCCAACGGTTACCGTCCAAACCAGACCAGTTAACACTGGCTGTACATTTTACGGTTAATACTGTCTCGTTATTACCATCACCGGCATAATCGCCATATAGGGTAGTCATATCACCTACTTCTGCTTTTTGGGCACAAGCGGCAGGCCACAAAACGCCGGTATTCGGGTATCAAAGCGTATTGACCTGAAGAAATAATGTCTTCCACAGCGGCTAACGCATCAGCCTTGGTCACGCCTTCAGGCTCTTGACCATAATAACCGGTGTAGTACAAATAAGCACGTGCCAAGATGGCCTCGCAAGCATATTTGGTAATCTTGCCATCGTTTGTTTCCGATTCAGCTTTGGGATAAGCGTTTGCCGGAATATTCGATGGCAAACTTCAGGTCATCGAAAATCAGCTTATACACGTCAGCGGGATCTGCCTGCGGTATATTTTCATCAGTAGGTTTGGTAAGCAAAGGAATGTTACCAAACTGACGTACCACATCGAAATATAAGAAGGCACGGATGGCATGGCACTCGGCCATATACTGAGTATGCATGCTACCCGTTTCGTTCCATTGAATGCTATTTTCGCGTGTGATTAATTCGTTGCAACGATAAATGCCTGCATAATAACCAGACCAACTGGAACCTGTAGAAGAAGGCATTTCTGAGAGGTCAAAGCGATCGGTCACACGCATACCGTTACCATCGGAAGCACCGGAACCGCCGAAACATTCATACCCCATTACTTCGGCGCTAACCAAGAAATTGACAGCGCTACCACATGTTGCACGTCTATAACCATCGTAGCAGCCCAACAAGGCACGATAGGCATCTTGCTCTGTTTTATAAAAATTTCCTGTCGTAGATTCGGTCTTTGATTCCACATCCAAGAAGCCCTTAGTGCAAGAAGTCATTCCCAAACTCAGGCATAAAATGCCTGCTGCAATTATGTTAGACCTAATATTTTTCATATTCATACGTATTTTTATAAATTAGAATTTAAGATTTACACCTACAAGAACAGTACGGGGGCGCGGATAATAACCATAATCTAGGCCCGATACCCAAGAATTGTTGGAAGAACCGAAACCGATTTCTGGATCCATACCGTCGTACCCGGTAATGATGAATAGGTTTTGTACCTGAAAGTATAGGCGAGCTTGGCTGACTGCTTTGCCCTTGAATAATTTGGCGAAATCATAACCCAACGTAAGTACTTAGGCGCAGGTAGTCACCATTTTGTATAAATAGGTCAGAGACTGATAGTTGATGTTGCTATCTGTAACGCGCGGAATCCGGTTACTGGTGCCTTCACCGTGCCACCGGTCAAGGATAGCTGTGGTGTAGTTTGGTGTAGGACGGGTGTGGTTACGGTAAGACTGCACAATCTGCTGGCCAAAGGCGCCGTTTGCCACGATGGAGAAATCGAAGCCTTTGTAAACGAAGCCCAAGTTCAAACCCAACGTGAAATCAGGAGTACCGTTGCCTAAGTTCACCTTATCTTTGTCGTTGATTTGACCGTCATGGTTTCGGTCCACAAAGCGCACATCGCCCGGCTGTACATTAGACTGCAGGATACCGTTGCCTGCGGCACGCCATTCATCTATTTCCTGTGTATTTTGAAAGATACCGGCAGTTTTATAGCCCCAGAAATAACCGATAGGTTGGCCATTTTCTGCACGGTAGAATTCGCTGGCATTGTTGTACAACTCATCGCCTGCACCATGGATGATACCATCGCTGGTAGGAATGTTACCTACCTCATTCTTGTTGTAGGAACCGTTCAGTGAGATGTTATATTTAAAGTCCTTACCTAACGTGTCATCCCAAGTCAAAGCCAGTTCCACACCGGTGTTCTTTACATCGCCACCATTGATGTAAGGTGCGCCTGTACCAGCCGTATTCAGAATAGGAGCTGTGAGTAACCAATCCTTTGTTGTCTTCATATAGAAATCAAAGTTCACACCAAAACGGCTGTCGAAGAAGCGAGCGTCGAAGCGATATTGGTCTGTTCAGAAGTTTCCCATGTCAACTTTTCATTGGCCAAACGGCTGGGATAAGCGCCCCAGTTGTTACCTAATGCCGCAGCTTCGGTAGACGAATTTTGATGCGAGTTACCGAAATAGTAATATATATATTGCGACGTGATAGGTGCTAAGTATTGGTAGTTATCAATGTTTTGGTTACCTACTTGTCCCCAGCTGACACGTAGCTTAAAGTAGTCGAGCCAGCTACGGGTACTTTCCATGAATTTCTCGTTGGTCATGATCCAGCCTGCGGAGATGGATGGGAAATAACCGTAACGATGGCCACGGGCAAACTTGGAAGAACCGTCGGCACGTACCGTAGCGTTCAGCATGTAGGTCTCTTTCCAGTTCCAACCAAAGCGGACGAAGTAAGAGACCGTACGGTTTTCATCCAATGGATAACCGCTGACACCTAAACCACTGGCAGTAGAAGAAGCTGTACCATTGCTGATGTAAGCATGTTCCCAATCGTCGAATCCTTCTTTCAAGGAAGAATTGCTACCACTTAAGTAAGTGCCATTGTATTGGTAGGACTCCATACCGATCAAGGCATTGAAGGCATGGTCATTAACTTTCCAGTCATAAGTAGCCGTATTGGTCCATGTAAGTTCCAATACATGCTGCATATTTTGGGTAACACTGGTATTAGTATTACGGCTTGTAGAACCGAATTGGTATATCGGGTTGAAGTTGCGGTATTCATTGGTACTGTAGTTAGCACCGAATACAGTACGAATTTTCAGGTTCTTGATGGGCTGCAATTCGGCATAAGCGTTGCCGGAGAAGAAGACGTTTTTGTTTTGATTATGGCGCATCATCATTAAACCATAAGGGTTACCGCTTTCCTGATTCCAATCGGAATTGGAGGTATCATTGTAGGGCATGTCGTAAATGTTGTTATCGCTGTAAATGGGAACAAATGGAGCAATTTCGTAAGCGCCACGCAACGAGTTATCGTATTGGCCGCCTACGCCGACACCAGTCTTATCACGGTAAACGAAGCTAACTTGTTCTCCCACCTTCAGTAGATTTTTGAATAACTTGTGCTCAGAGTTGATGCGGAAGTTGTAACGGGAGAAGTTAGACACGTCCTTACCGCCAACAATACCTTCCTGTGACATGTAACCCAACGAAATGGCATATTGGGAAACCGTTGAACCACCCGTAATACCAAGTATAACTCTGCATTTGAGCATTGTCTTCAAACATTTTGTCCAGCCAATCTACATCATAGAGATTACCGTTTGCATCATAAATAGACTTATAGCCGCTCCAATTATATCCAGAACCGGTAGAGTTGCGGTGCGACTCGTCCATAATCATCATGTACTGTTCGGTATTCAATAAGTTCACTTCTTTTGCCACGTTCTGTACACCGAAGTAACCGTCGAATGACACTACAGCCTTACCTTCCTTACCGTTCTTGGTCGTCACCAACACTACACCGTTGGCTGCCTGCGCACCGTAGATGGCAGCGGAAGCGGCATCCTTCAAGATGTCGATACTTTCGATGTCGGCAGGGTTCAGGTTGGAGATGTCACCGCGAACGCCATCAATCAGATACAATGGTTCAGCATTACCTATGGTACCCAAACCACGGATGCTAACCTTGAGGCTTTCACCCGGTTGGCCGGAAATAGAAGTGATGTTTACACCAGGTGTCTGTCCCTGCATGGCCTGCAAAGGATTGGTGGTGTTCAGCTCGGCGATTTTGTCGCCTTTTACCTGACGGTGGCACCTGTCACTAACTTTTTCTTTTGGACACCATAGCCCACAACCACACTTCGTCCAACATTTCATTGTCTTCTATCAGTACCACATTAATGATAGAAGATGTGCCTATCTTGATGGTTTGCGACTTAAAGCCAATGTAAGAGAAGACCAAGGTCTGCCCTTCGCTGGCTTGCACTGAGTATCGACCATCAAGGTCAGTGATACTACCGGTAGAATTTTCTTGTACTTGGACACTTACTCCAATCAAGGGAAAACCGTCCGTACCCGATGTTATTACTCCCGTAATCGTCTTTGACTGCAGAGGAGATGCTTGTACCGGAACTGCTTGTATACAAGCAAGTGTTAGTACGAGTGACAAACTACGTTGCAAAAACATAAAATTACACTTTTTTTCATATGCATTTCTCACATTTTAATTATAAGGTTAATATTAAGGATAATACATTCTCTTTCGTGTTTTAGGGTTCACACAAAACTACTTTTCAACATATCTCTCACGTTGTATAGTGCAACAATCTTTAGAGAAAAAATGAAGAGCTTTATTTTAAGGATTCACGTGCTTCCCTATCGATCGTAAACCACCTCACAGACATCGTTGAGCATCATCGTGGCACCCTTCTCAGCTGTGTACTGTGGCCATTCGGGCAGGCCTGCACAATTGGGATTGCCGATGCGCATGAAGTTCAACAAAGCATCGGTCATTTTCATAGAAAGGTCGCGCGGACGCTTACCACCGCCTGTATGGGTAATCATTAAGTCGGTGTTCTTCAGCCAGAAGCAGATGTCCAGACAATGGAAGCGCGCATGCGGCCGTCGAACAAGGGAGGATTCCAACCGAACCATGCCAAATAGACCGGGGCCTTTTGTGTCAGCTTCTGGTTGGCTGTAGCAATGACATTTTCACGTGAACTCAATATTAAACCAAGCAACTCGATAGGCTTTTTGTCTGGGAAGGCTTTGGCATAAGCGTCGACTATCTTGTCACCGTTCCCACCTTTCATCTGGTTTATCATTTCAACTAATTGTTTCTTGTCTATCTGCTCCAAAGTGGAGTTGTCACGACTCAGGGAAAATTCACAATTGGTAGTGCAGAAAATCATTGGGATGTTGGCCGAGGGGGCTGAGGGATTGGTAAAAAATCCGCCCATAGGAATATGTGTACCGTCGGCGATAGGACCGAAGTTGCTGCGGCGACCGGTAATACCAGCTTGTTCGTTATACTTGGCCATAGCACGGTTTGCTAACTCAATATAGTCGAGCCACGGCATCTGCTGTAATTTATTTGCTTCGGAAGGCTTCAAGCCGGCTTCCTGCAAGATTACTTTGCCTACGGCTGCACTGTAATTCTTGTCAATGGCATCAGCAGAGTTTCCGCTCAAAGCTATGGCCTTGTGGATAAGCCCTTGCGTTTCGGGCATGGCCACCAGAGTACACACTTTGGAACCACCGCCCGATTGGCCAATGATAGTGACATTGTCGGGGTCTCCGCCAAATTGCCCGATATTGTTGTGTACCCATTTCAAGCCGGCGACCAGGTCGAGAATGCCCACATTGCCCGATGCTTCGAATCCCTTACCGGCCACCGAAAGATCGGAAAACCCGATAGGCCCCAAACGATGATTGATGGATACGAACACGATGTCACCATAACGGCTGATATTTTCGCATTATAACCATCTTGTTCAATACCATTACCGTTGGTAAAGCCGCCTCCATGTAGCCACACCAGCACGGGACGCTTCTTGTTATCCGTCAGTCCGGGCGTCCAAATATTTAACATAAGGCAGTCTTCGCTTACATCATAATAGTTCCAATGGTCTACAAGCGTGCTGTAACTGTTGCGATACTTCCCCTTGGTCTTTTGTGGGGCTGTGTCACCCCAGAATACAGCAGGTCGAATGCCTTCCCACGGTTCGGGTTCTCGAGGAGGCATGAAGCGGTTCTCACCCGCCGTGCTTGCCCCGTAAGGCACTCCACGGAAATTGTAGATACCCTTTAATATAAAGCCCTTCACTTTGCCGTATTGGGTCTGAGCTACGGCAATGTTATCACCAATGAACAATTGTTGTTCATCATTGTTTTCCTCTGTGCTCTGCTTGGCCTGGTTGGAGCAAGCTAAAATGCCGCACAGCAAAACGCTTCCTACACATAGTAAGGAAACCGTCTTCAACTTCATAATACCAGATTTACTTATTCGCATAACATTTGGTCTTTTATCGCCCCAAATGTGGTGAAAATCGTTTGTATAATGTTATCAAAATCTTTAATTGATTTATCAAAATCTACTTAATGTTGTTTAAAGCGTATGATTTCAACATTGAGACAAGTCTTTGCCTATATATTCCTAATAAGCCTTTCTTACTTGTATCCACCCATCACTAACCGCTAATCTCTAAGTTGGAACCCCATTTATTGCTCATGTACTTTTTGACAAAAGCAAGGATATATTTTGATTATCGCTCGTTTTATATAATTTTGTACAGAGAAAAAGAATACTGATGTTTCACGTGAACCTTAAATGACATACTACTTGTATGAAAAAACTCAAACTGCAATGGAAAGGTATTTATGCCTTATTACTGATGTTGTGGTCTGTACCCCTGCCAGCCCAGTTTCCGCTGGTAGAACAGATATCAAGTAACTTCATTACTTCGTTTGCCGAAGATCCCAAAGGCTACATCTGGATAGGGACCAATCACGGGTTGAACCGTTTCAGCGGTTCGAATTATACTGTATATTATGCGCAAGAAGAGTCCACAGCGCTCAATAGCGACTATGTGGATAATTTAATGTTTGATGCCAATAACCGTTTGTGGATGTCAAATGAATGCGGATTGTGCGTGTGGGAGGATGGTATATTCAGACATCCGCAACAGGTAGGCTTCAATCCCATAGGGCGTGTGCTGGATCTGGATAACGAGTGGCTCATTATTACTGATCGTAAGGGGGTGGCCAAGGTGAACAAGCAGACGCTGAAAGAGGAAAAATATTATCTACAACCAGGCATGAGCATAGTCGGTGCTATTACCATTTCCAGTCAAAAGCAAGTGTGGACGGCCAACGCTAGGCACCATGCCACAGATATTTATATATTGGACAGAGACTTGAACTTGTTGCGGACGCTGAATGGCTCTAAGGATACCTATATAGAAAGTATTGTGGAAGACGCCAGCCACCACATGTGGGTGACTACAAGTAAAGGATTATTGTGTTATGACGGCAAAGACGTGGGAAGAACTGCTTTTACCTACTGACTTTATGGAGGCTACACAGAACAAAAAAATACACTTCGTGCTTCCTTATTGGCAAAACTTCCTGCTGATAGGTATTTCGGGTGAGGGAATGTACCGTTACGATGTGGCTCGACGGGTGTTGACACGTATCCATGTGCAGCAACAGTTGAAGGGGGATAGATATGTCTGTTTCATCGATACAAACAACGGAATATGGCTGTCTGATCAAGAGAACGACTTTCACTATTATCCCGAAAAGGCAGCCTTTAACAATTTGTCGTCCATCTTCGAACGCTTGGAAGACCCCTTCGTGAAAAATCTTTTGTTCGACTATGAGGGCTATTTGTGGATGCGCTCCTCGCACGATATTGCCAGTTATGATATAGGTGGTGATAAGATAGCTTTCCACTTGGCAGATGGTGGCCTTTACGGGCATATTTTTATTGACTCGAAGAATAGGTTGTGGGTCATCCGGAACCGTTCGGAGGTGCGGCAGTATGCTATCCGGGAGGGGAAAATCGTACGGGAAGAGAACCATTATACCTTCCCGGCCAATGTGTTTTCCATCAGTGAAGACAAGGAAGGACGTATTTGGGTTACGCTGGCTGATAGATTTGCCACGCTGGCGGCCGACGGGAAGTTCACTTACCGGTATGCACCGGGCAGCATTTCGTTTTCGCAGTTGCAGACATTGCGCCCATCGGTACAATGATTCTCTATACGGTGGCCAACGGTATCTATAAATTTGGTGAGACCAACAGTTCATCCCGTTGGATTCTCTTTATTTGCCCAACCCGAATTCACTTATTATCGATAGGAACAATACGTACTGGATAGGGACTTACAATACCGGCTGGTGCATTACGACCCACGCACACAATGCTGGAGCGGTTTGATTTATCGTCGGGACTGATAGACAACAGCTTGAAGGCAGTAATCGAAGACAAGGAAGGAACATCTGGTTTAGTTCGTCTACGCATATAGGAAAGTATGATGTGCAGGAAAAAACATTTTCTTATTTATATGATAACTACTTCTGCAAGGGGAAGCTGTATGCGCTGAATTGTGCGGCAGTGGCACCAGACGGTACCTTGTTTTTCGGAGGCTCGGGTGGCATTACAGTCATTTATCCGGATGTACCCATCGAGAAAGAACCAGATATCCCGCTGAATCTGGACATGATATTGGTGAACGGGGGAATACATAATAAGAGCGAGGAAAACTATCGTTGTCTTATCGGGAGAATACAGTTAGTTCTACTATTCGGCATTAAAGTTAGAGGCGGGTTCTCTGCTGAACTATGCTATATGCTAGAGGGCTTCGACAAGAACTGGATTGACGCTGGTTCCAACAAGCGGGTGGCCTATTCCAACCTGCCTACCGGAAAATATACGTTCAAGGTGAAAGCTCGCATACTGAGCGGAGAGTGGTGCAAGAACGAACTGACCAAGGAGGTGGTTGTTCACCCTGCACCATGGGCTACGCCCTTGGTTATTGTGTTATACTGGCTGGTCGGTATCGGGCTGGTGCTACTGGTCATCCGGCTAATTATACGTTGGCGGACACAAGAGGAGAGACTGGCATTGGTCAAGTACCAAAGGGAGATAAATCAGGCACACATAGACTTTGTGACCAACATTTCGCACGAAGTACGTACACCGCTAGCCATGGTATATGCCCCGTTGAAAGAACTGGCGAAAGAAAACAATCTGAATGAACATGAGCGTGGCTTGGTGGATATCATGTTGCGCAATGCCGACCGCTTGTTGCGGCTTGTGAAGCAGTTGCTTGACCCCAAGGAAGGTGAGAAGGACGAGAAGCAACTCCGGGTTGCCGTGGTAGACCCGGTAGCTTTCGTTCAGGCACAGATAGCGAACTTCCGGTTTATTGCCCACGAAAAAGGGCTGACGATAAACATGCACGCTGAACAGAAGCAGGATACGGTGGCTTGTTTTGATACGGAGAAGGTGGAAAAGATATTTTATAACTTGCTCAGTAACGCCATTAAGTACACACCTGAAGGGGGGAGTATCGACATTACTGTGGAAAGCGACGGGAAAAACGTACAAATATGCGTGGCCGATACGGGACAAGGTATTTTGCCCGAAAAACAGAAACAACTGTTTGATCGCTTTGAACGGTTGGGAGCTGATAAGAAATACCCCAATGTGAATGGTAAGGGCATCGGTCTGAATTATGCGCAATATTTGGCACACCTGCATAAGGGAAACATAGACTACACTTCCAAGCACCCTCAGGGGCTTGCTTCACTCTTAGTATCCCACAATCGCTGACAGCATATAGTCCCGAGGAACGGGCACAAGACAATGAGTACAAGATACCCATACCGGCAGTCGAGACGAATGCCGTAGAAAAAGTAGTCTCTAAGGAGAACACGCTGTTCATTGTAGAAGACGATCAGGAGGTGCGCGAATACCTGCGAGTGCTGTTGTCGCCAGATTACAATATCGTTGTCGTGGAAAATGGAGAGGAAGCCATAGACAGATTAGAGATGGAGTTGCCTGAACTGATTGTGAGTGATGTGGTCATGCCTCGGAAAGACGGCTACGAGTTGTGCAAGACTATCAAGACAAGTGCCGATTGGGGGCGTATTCCCGTTATTCTGCTAACGGCAAAGAACGATATGGACAGCAGTATCAAAGGACTGGATTGTGGTGCTGATGCCTACGTGGGCAAGCCCTTCGACCCCTTCTATCTGAAAGCCGTCATAAACAATCTGTTGGAAACCGTAAACGGATGCAATGGATTGTGCAAAACCTCACCTCGGAAAGCCTACCGAGGGGAGAGGCGCGAGAAGCGATACTTAATGAACAAGACCGTCAGTTTTTGGAGAATTTGCACACGTTGCTGGACAAGCACTTGGATGACGAGGCATTCGGCATTACCTCGCTGGCAAAGGAAATGCTGATGAGCTACAGCAGCTTGTATGCCCGAGTCAAGTCGTTGACGGGACAAACACCGCAGAACTTCTTATCACTTATCGCATGAACACGGCTATGCAACTGCTGCAGACGGGCAAATACACTGTGAGCGAAGTGTGTTACAAGGTGGGAGCTTCTTCGCTGGCCAACTTCTCGCGCAGCTTCAAGCGGCAGTTTGGTGTTCCGCCCAGTGAAGTATAATTTGTGTCATCAATCTCCCGTTGCTGAGGCTGCTACTGATGGGCACAGCGAAGAAGCGAGGATTATCGAAAGCCCGAATAAGGCGATGGATAATGCATTGCCACTGCAAAGCAAGTGCATGCTTTTTGCAGTGCTACTGCATTCAGCTTTGCAGTGGCGCTGCAACACATATGCAGTGTCACTGCAGCATATATGCAGTAGCGCTGCAACACGTTTGCAGTCACACTGCAGCAGATGTGCAGCGACGCTGACCCGGTAGGTGTGTACGGGATTGTATCATGTTTCGTTAAGAAGATATTATAAAGTATCCTTTGAATGTCGTATTTTTGTCTATCCGTAATTTAGAGTAGTCAAAGAAAACTATGAAACACACTCGTATGAAACTAAAAACAGCGGTAAAGAACCTCATGAAGGCTGGAAATTCCGGCAGGCGAGACTGACCAATTGGTATCCGGCTACAGTTCCGGGAGTAGTCCACACGGACTTACTGCAGAACAAGATTATTGAAGACCCGTTTTTCCGGTTGAACGAACGGGGATTACAATGGATTGACAAGGAAGACTGGGTTTATGAACTTGCTTTACCCTTGCTGCCGGCATGATGCGGAAAGAGAATATGGAGCTTGTGTTCGAGGGGCTGGATACTTACGCTGACGTTTATTTGAATGATGAATGTATACTGAAAGCGGACAATATGTTTCGCCGCTGGTCTATCCCCGTCAGGCAGTACATTAGGAGGAGAATAATATATTGAAGGTGTACTTCCATTCGCCGGTAAAGATAGACGTCCCCAAATGGGATGCACTTCCCTACCAGTATCCGGCATCCAATGACCAGTCTGAAAACGGGGGCTTGTTCAACAAGAAGATAAGCATTTTTGCCCGTAAGGCGGGTTATCATTATGGCTGGGATTGGGGCCCACGTCTGGTTACCTCCGGCATCTGGCGTCCGGTGTATATCAGGGCTTGGAGCGATTTGAGAATCAACGATGTGTTTATCGAGCAGAAGGAAGTCGGTGCAGGCAGGGCCGTGATTGCCGGACATGTGGAGCTGGATGCGATAAGGATATGAATGGAGTGTTGGTCACGATAACGGATGAGGTTACTGGAAGAGTGCTTGGCGAGTGGCAAGCGGATTTGAAGCGAGGCACCAATCGGGTGACCGTTGATTTTGTCCTTCACAAGCCGAAGCTGTGGTGGAGTAATGGACTGGGGGAGCCTTTTCTTTATCGTTTCCGTACGGATATCATTGCAGGTGGGGAATTGTTGGACTCTAAAACCGAAAGGGTGGGCATACGCTCTTTGAAGGTGGTGCATCAGCCGGATAAGGACGGGCATACTTTCTATATAGAGCTGAACGGGCATCCGGTTTTTGCCAAAGGAGCCAATTACATCCCTTCGGATAACTTCCTGCCGCGCGTCACTCCCGAGAATTATAAAAGGACGATTCTCGATGCCGCCGGTGTAAACATGAATATGTTGCGCGTCTGGGGTGGAGGTATCTATGAGAACGATGTCTTCTATGATTTGTGTGATGAGCATGGAATTATGATTTGGCAGGACTTTATGTTTGCCTGCAGCATGTATCCAGCAGAAGGCGCCCTGCTCGATAATATCCATCAGGAGGCGGTGGACAATGTGAAACGTTTGCGCAATCATGCTTGCATTGCTTTGTGGTGTGGAAATAATGAATGCCAGGATGCCTGGCTGGGCTGGGGCTGGAAGCGTGAGATAGAACGGCAGAACAAGGAATATGCCGACAAGATTTGGGCACAGTACCGGCAGCAGTATCATGTCACCTTACCCGGGGTGGTCAGGGAGTATGCACCGGAACCTTCTATTGGCCTTCTTCTCCGTTCGCATTCGAGGGAGAGATGTCCGGTACTACTGACGGGGACCGTCACTATTGGAGTGTCTGGCATGGTAAAGCACCCATTTCTGATTATGACAGCGAGAAATCCCGCTTTTTCAGCGAGTACGGCTTTCAGTCTTTTCCAGAGTTCGACTCCGTCAAGCGCTATGCTCCTTACCCCGAAGACTGGGATATACGTTCCGAGGTGATGATGTCCCATCAGCGTGGTGGCGACCATGCCAACGGGCTGATTGAGACTTACCTGTTGAATGAATATAAAAAACCGCGTGATTTCCGGGCATTCCTTTATATAAACCATGTGCTGCAGGGAGATGCCATCAAGACGGCCATCGAGTCGCACCGCCGCCAGATGCCGTATAATATGGGGACGCTTTTCTGGCAGCACAACGACTGTTGGCCCGTAGCTTCCTGGGCGAGCCGTGACTATTACGGACGCTGGAAGGCGCAGCACTATTATACTCGCAAGGCCTATGATGACATCCTGATTTCTCCGGTAGTGGAGGGGGGTGATTTGAAAGTATATGCAGTGTCCGACCGCTTGGAGAATACTTCCGGCCGGCTGCAGCTCCAGGTCTGCCGGTTCGACGGAACCGTGGTTTATCACTGGGACAAGTCTGTCGGCATTTCCGGTAATGACAGCCGTGTCTGTTTTTCCGCACCGTTTGCCAAGCTGCTGGAGGGGGCAGATAGAGGAACGGTATATGTCCGCGTAGACTATACGGACAAATCGGGCAGGGTGTACCATAACAACTACTGTCTGGGCAAGCAGAAGGATATGGATTATCCGAAGGTGGATTTGCAGACTGAAGTCCATTCCATTGAAGGTGGATATGAAGTGATGGTTTCGTCAGACAAGTTTGCCCGTGCCGTATGCTTGTCCGTTGCCGACAATGAAAGTGTGTATAGCGACAATTATTTTGATGTCCAGCCGAAGAGCAGCGTGCAGGTGCAGGTCAGGACGCGATTGTCTGCCGAAGCGTTCAACGGTTCGTTGAGGCTGACTTGCCTGAACAATGAATTCTGATACTCGCCATCTGGACGTTGGCATGCTTCTTCCGTCCGGATGTTTTTTACATAAAGATAATATGCTGCTTCAGTATAGCTGATATTTGTGTCCTCAGCTGATTGGCATTGATAGGTTTAGCCATATATGCGTCGAAGCCGTTTTCCATGACCTGCTGTTCATCAGAAGCATAGGCAAAGGCGGTGACGGCTATGATGGGGACTTGTGTAGAGTATTTGCGTATTTCCCTGGTCGCTTCGTAACCATTCATCACCGGCATGTTGATGTCCATCAAAATAAGCTGCGGGTCGTATTCCCTGAACATATTCACGGCTTCCTGACCATTCCACGCATGTATCAGATTGTAGTCTTTTCGTAGGATGGACTCAATCAACCGGAAGTTGCTGTCATGGTCTTCGGCAACCAAGACGGTGATTTTCTGCTTTTTTACTTTTATAGGTTCGGTCTTGCTTTCTGCCTGCCGGATGCGGCTTGCCGGCACATAGGAGGGTGAACCAGAAGGTAGAGCCTTCGCCGGGCTTGGAAGTCAGTCCGATATTGCCTCCCATGTGCTGTACCAACATCTGGCAGATGGATAATCCCAGTCCGGTGCCTTGGGCAAAATTGTTGAGCTTGACAAAGCGGCCGAATATGCTCTCTTGTTTGCCTTCGGGGATACCGCATCCCGTATCGGATACGTAGAAATAAAGCATCTTGTCGTCTTGCAGCTTGTAGCCAAAACGGATACTGCCTTCTTGGGTAAACTTGATGGCATTGGTCACCAGATTGATGACGAGTTGAGACAAGCGGTTACGCTCGGAATGAATGTGGCATTCGGGCAGTCCGGGCTCAAAGGAGAGGGTGACATTCTTTTCGGGCGATAGCTTCAGGCAGAGCGAACTTCCAGCTCTCTCATCACTTTGTTCAATTCAAAATCCGTATCAATGAATTCCATTGTGCCTGCTTCTATCTTTGACAAGTCCAGAATGTCACTGATGAGTTGCAGCAGCAAAGTATTGTTGTTCTCAATGATGCTGACGTATTCTTGTTTTTCTTCCTCCTCTTCGGTGGAAGCCAATATTCCGGAGAATCCCACAATGGCATTGAGCGGCGTACGGATTTCATGGCTCATGTTGGCGAGGAATGCGGATTTCAGTTTATTCGACTCTTCCGCACGGTTCTTGGCGGAAACCAGTTCCGTCTCCATCTTTTTCCGTTCGGTGATAACCAGCGAAGAGCCCACCAGGGTCAGCGGCTTATTGTTCTCGTCGTAGGTTTCTACGGCGGCCTGGGCCTCCACCCAGTCGAAGTGTTTGTGTCCGTCGGCATGATTGATGACGCGGTATTCCTCCTTGACTTTCTGGATACGTCCCTCAATCAGGTCTGTATAGGCTTGTTTCACTTTTTCCAGGTCTTCCTTGTGTATTTTGGAGAAATACTGGCTGTCGGGTACGGACAGCTGTTCATCGTCCATGATACCGGCATTATTGCTGAGCTCTATCGGCTTGTTGACATCGCAGAGTATGGTGTGTGTCCGGAGGTTCCATTTCCATGGTACGATGTTGGCAACGTCGAGTGCCATGGAAAGTTTCCGGTTTGTCGACCTCAACTGTATTTGGGTGTGGTGCAACTCGGTGCTGTCAACGCAGAAGACGTGCATGTATTCGCCATTGTCGCTTGCCTTGACTACAATGTCGTAGAAAGTGTCTATCTTCTTGTAATAATAGGGGAAAGTTACGGAACGTTTCTCCTTCAATGCAATATTCATGAAATGGAGGAACTCGTTCATGGATTCGGGAAATAATTCGCTTCCCCGCTTGCCGACAGCCTCTTTGCGCATGATAAATCTGTCTTCGAAGAAATTGTTGACATCTATATATAAGGTGTCAGTAATGCGCCCTTTTTCATCTTTTATAAGTTTCTCATACATGTATAGGATGGGCATGTTGTTTATCAGATTTCGGTATTTGAGATTGCTGTCCAGTTGTTGCTGTTGTAATCTTTTGATTCTACTCAGTGACTGTAGGCGGAGATATTGGAAAAAGAACAGCAGAGTTATGATTGCGGCAGTGATACTGATAATGACATATTCGTACTTCTCCCAGAAGGTGGGAGGCATGTTGTAGAATATGGTACCCTTGGGGCATAGCTTCGGATTCAGGTCACGCTGCAGAAGGGATTTATAGTTGAATACGGGGGCTCCGTCGTCGGGATAGTATAACGGGATGTTGCGTGCCGGGGTACCGTTCAATATCTTGTGGATGGTTTCCAGTAGCCGGGCATTATAATTCTCTTTGTTGTAAATGTATCCGCCTACAATCCCCCCTTCTTCTTCAATACCGATGGCCCTTAGCGAAAACAAAGGGATGGGGGCGGTAGAGATGACCCGGTGGGAGTTACTCCTCATGATATTGTCATGGGGAGAGCTCTTGTACAGCCAGGATGAAAAGATGACTCCGGTAGTATGGGGACTCACGTGGTTCAGTATATTGAAAAGGCTGTCCGTCCGGATGTCCTTCGCACTCAAGAACTGGTAATCCAACTCCGGGTACTTTTCACGGATAATCTCGGACAAGTCATAGTCGTTCTGCTGGCAGATGTATGTTTCATCCCCTATATACATGACCTTATCCATTTTGGGGATGAGTTGCTTCATGAGTTGCAGGTTCTCGTTCAGGTATACACTGGATTGCATTAAGGTCAGATTGTACTTCTTCTGTAGGTCACTGATGGGAATACGCTCTGTGCGGGGCAGGGCGTGCTCGCGTATCATTGTTTCCTTAGGACCGGTATAATCCCTCTCACCACATAATATCATGGGGATATCGGGCCACTGCCGGTTCAGTTCATCGCACATGATGAAACTTCCGCATCCGATAAGCACGATAAGTTTAGGGTTCTTGTAACTCTTGAACAAGCTCTCTTTGAATGTCTCCAGTTTATTTTCCTCGTCAAGTGTCAGCATTTTCATGTGTGCGGTGTATACTCCGATGTGGCTGTTCTGTGATGCCATGTTCACAATGGAGGTGATGAAATCATTACTCCAGGGATTGGCTTCTGTATAAGTGTTGATTATCAGAATATCGTCGACGTCTGTTGCGAGAGATTTTCCATATAGGGTGTCTGTGCAGGTGAACGAGCAGAGTATTGCAATTACTGCTCCCAGTATGTATTTCATATCCTTTGGACCGTTTTTAATGTTTGCTATTGTGAAAATTCTTACAAATGTAGGGGTTTCCCGGTGGATAGACAAAGAAAAAGATGAATTTAAGCGGGATATGGAAAATAAAGCGGAGCAACATATTGCAATGTCACTCCGCTTCTCATTGAGATGTTGAAAGATGTGTTTTCAGGAGATTTAGTTGTTTTCTTTTTTAATGTCTATGGTCATGAACCGTTCACCGTCATATAGACTTTTGACGCGGATGTTCAGTCCTTTTTTCTCTTTCAGCTGTTCCGCTATATTGTCCAGCTTGAAGGAGGCCAGTCCGGTGCCCAGTGTGAGCTGACTGTCATTGTAGGCATTGTGGCGGAATTCGAGATTGACGTAATCCGGTTTGTCGTTTTCGCCGGTGGATGCTTCATTGATGACCAGGTTCAGCATGTGCTTCTTATCTTCGTTGTTACTGTGGTAGAATTGATATTTGATGTTCAGATACTCGCCCGTAATCCATAAATCCGTGGCGTTGATGTTGTCGTCTCCGATACTGTCCGCCTTTTCGGCAGGCATGGAGTAGATGTCTTTGGTCAGAATATTTTCGATGTGCTTTATTTGGGCATTGTATTCGTAGCTGGAAGTTTCTCTTCCAGTTCGCGGAAGTAGATGAAAGCTCTCTGGCCGTCTATTACGGCATAGTCGTGAACATAGGTTGTGTCACTGGGATATAGTTTACTGCCTTCGTCCAGTGAGAAATAGTAGTCTTTTCCTTCGATGACCTTTACCGTACCTACGGCGAACAAAGTGTCATATTTGTCATCCCAATCGTCCAGGCATGATTGCAATACAATGGCAGTCAGGAATAAAAGCATGGATGCTGCCAATGTCATTCTCAGTTTCTTCATAAGTGGTAGGTTTTAGCTCTTTTCTGTTTAAAACTTATTTTTGTATTCAGAAAATGCGGTGAAAAGCTAAATACTGCGTAGTATACTGTTAAAGAAATGAAGTATGATTTTCTTCTCTGCCTGATGCAGTATTTTTGCGCCGATTGCATTTATAAGGTAAACACGTGTTAAAAGAGAGAATGGAAGAACAGGAATTGGCAGAACGCTGTAGGCAAGGAGACAACCTTGCCCGCAAAGAACTGTATGAGCGCTATGCGGGACGCATGCTCAGCGTATGCCTCCGTTATGCAGGTGACCGGGAGACTGCCCAAGACCTGATGCATGACGGTTTTCTGAAACTTTTTGATTCTTTCGATAAGTTTACTTGGCGGGGAGAGGGCTCTCTGCGGGCATGGATGGAACGCGTAATGGTGAATACGGTATTGCAGTATTTGCGGAAAAATGATGTGATGAATCAGTCATCGGCTTTGGAGAATGCACCCGAAGCTTATGAGGAACCGGAAGGTTCGTCGATAGATGTCATTCCTCAAAAGGTGCTGATGCAGTTTATCAGTGAACTGCCTGCCGGCTATCGTACCGTATTCAACTTATATATTTTTGAAGAGAAATCCCATAAGGAGATTGCTCGACTATTGGGAATTAATGAAAATCCTCTGCCTCGCAGTTGACGCGTGCTAAAGCGACTTAGCGGCAAAAGTACGTGAGTGGATGAAAAGAAATGATTAAATGAAGGAACGTATGGAAGATGAATTGTGGTTGAAAAAGATAAAGGACAAGCTGGAAGACTATTCCGAACCGTTGCCGGTTGCCGGATGGGAGCGGTTGGAAAAGGAATTGTCCCTTTCCGGAACTCCGATAACCGGATCGCATAGGATGATGCCTTTCCGTCGCTGGGCGGTGGCTGCGGCAGCTGTGCTGCTGGTGGCAGTATCGTCCGTCAGTCTGTGGCTGTTGCAGAGTCCGGTAGGGAATGAAATGCGGCATACGTCAGTGCCTGCTTTGGCTGTGGCTCCGGATGTCTTGCCGGAACAGACGGTACCTGCTGTACGGACTAATCCCATAGAGCCTGCCTATCGGCACATGGAAATGCATCGGCACCCAATAGGGAGGCAAGTCGCCCTTTGGTTGCACAACATATCAGAATATCGGTTGACGATGAGCGGCAGGAGGAAATGTTGCCGGTTGAAACTGCAGGTGAGGCTGTCGGTATTGGGCAGCAGGCGGAAGAGCCGGTAATGGAAGATACGGACCATGCGACCGCAATGCAGGCAGAGGAACCGGAGAGAACAAGGAAAGACCGCTATCGTCCGTCAGGCCGGGACAAACTGCATCTTCCGGAAAGAAACAGTTCTGGTAGGGATACTAAAGGATGGGCGGTTGGCTTGTCCGTAGGAAATACGGGAGGTTTTTCATTGGCGAATGAAGGGGAAGCGAATGTGATGTCGGACTACATGCCTGGAAGTCCTATTTATGGCGGTAACGTAGATTTATCCTCTACGGCCAATGGCATTGTTACTATTCCCGACGGGCAGGAACTGGTTTTTAAGGATGGTATGCCCTATCTGCAAAGACGCGAAAAGAAAATTGCGGATATAGACCATAAACAACCGCTCAGTTTCGGTGTTTCGGTGCGGAAAAACTTGGCGAAGGGTTTCTCTGTGGAAAGCGGGCTGACGTATACCTATCTTGCTTCTGACGTAAGGTATGAGGGCAGCTCGGAAAAGATAAGCCAGAAGCTGCATTATATTGGCATTCCGGTACGGGCCAACTGGAACTTTGTGGATGCAAAGAACTTTACGATGTACGTTTCGGCGGGGGGTGCCATTGAAAATGTGTGTATGGCAAGATTGGTACTGAGAGTGAGACTGTGAAACCGGTACAGCTTTCTGTCATGGGTGCTGTCGGTGCCCAGTATAACATAAGCAATAGGGTGGGCCTGTATGTGGAACCGGGAGTATCTTATTTCTTTGATGACGGTTCGTCGATACAGACTATACGCAAGGAGAACCCGTGTAACTTTACGTTGCAGGCCGGTATACGTCTTACTTATTGATAGCAGGACAGACATGTTTTTGTCCACTTTCTTGTAGATTCAGAATTTTCTTAATAACTTTCGGCCGTGTTTCTTCGTTGGTGGATGAAGGGACACGGTTTTTTATTGATTGAGAAGAAAGAAAGTAGGTCGGGACATGCCCGGCAATATAACAAACACGTAGTAAAATAGACAAAATGAAGATTAAAAAGAAAGTAGCCTTAAGCGGGCTATTGCTTTGTTGTGCAATCACGGCAAAAGCACAAGTGTGTATTACTCCCCAGGTGGAGCAGCGTGCCAGGGAGTTGGTTTCTCAAATGACGCTGGAAGAAAAAATCGATTACATTTCCGGTCCCAAATCTTTTTATATCCGGGCTGTACCCCGGCTTGGCATACCCGAAATCAGGATGGCCGATGGTCCGCAAGGCATACGTAACAATACTCAAAGTACCTTGTATCCTTGTGGCATCTTGTCGGCTTCGACATGGAACCGTAAGTTGGCTAGAGAGCTGGGACATGGTTTGGCCCGGGATGCAAAGGCCCGTGGGGTAAGTATTCTGTTGGGGCCTGGAGTCAATATCTACCGCTCTCCTCTATGCGGGCGAAACTATGAGTATTTTGGTGAAGACCTTATTTGACGGGCGAAACTGCTAAAGAATATATCTTGGGAGTGCAGGAAGAGGGAGTTATGGCTACGGTGAAGCATTTTGCGGCCAATAACCAGGAGTGGAGCAGACATCATGCCAGCTCAGATGTGGATGAACGCACGCTGCAGGAAATTTATTTTCCCGCGTTCCGAAAAGCTGTGCAGGAAGCAGGAGTAGGGGCGGTTATGGATAGCTATAATCCGCTGAACGGGGTACATGCCACCGAAAACAGCTGGCTGAACATTGATGTACTGCGCAAACAGTGGGGATTTAAAGGTATCCTGATGTCTGACTGGACATCTGTATATTCCGGTGTGGGAGCGCTAATGGAGGGTTGGATTTGGAAATGCCCGTCGGTAAATTCATGACCAGGGAAATTCTTATTCCGGCAATAGAGAATGGTATCGTGAAGGAAGAGACCATTGACGCCAAAGTCCGGCATATACTCCAGACATTGATTGCTTTTGGAGCACTTGATACTCCGAGAGAAGATAAATCTATCGATAAAGACAATGCACAGTCTAAGGAAATTGCACTTGACTTGGCGAGAGAAGGAGTAGTCTTATTGAAAAATGATAACGGTACGTTGCCTTACCGGAACGGTAGAACATTGGTAATCGGGCCTAATGCCGATATTATTCCCACAGGAGGAGGAAGCGGATTTGTCACCCCTTATTCGGTAGTGTCACTCTATGACGGTATGGTTCAGTTGAAGGGCGGCAGACAGATAGAGCTGCTGTCTGACAGCATTCTTTATAAGGATATGTCCCAACAGATTTATACGGATGGCAGTTTTACGCAAAACGGTTTTAAGGGCGAATATTATAATACTCGTAATCTTACCGGAGAACTCTTTCAAGCTGCCATAGAGCCTGCCATAGACCATGCCTGGAAATACGGTGCACGTTCGACGGCATGCCGGTAGATCAGTTTTCTGCCCGTTGGACGGGAGTTTACAAGGCTGACAAGGATGGAACTGTCAAGTTCCAGCTGGCTGGCGATGACGGATACCGTCTGTTTGTAAACGATAAGCTGATTACCGGAGATTGGGGGAACCATTCATTCAGTACCCGCAGTGCATTTATGCAGGTCAGTGCAGGGAGATATACCGGTTGCGTATTGAATATTTTGATAATGTGGGTGAGGCGACTGTCAGTTTCCAGGCAGGAATGATGGATGAGGAGCGTTTGGCCTCTTCACTGAAGCATGCCAGGAATGTTATTGTATGTGCCGGGTTCAACAGCAGTACAGAAGGTGAAGGGTTCGACCGTCCGTTTGCATTGTCATACGGGCAGGAATATCTCATTAATAAAGTGGCTTCACTTCATGATAATGTGGCTGTGGTGGTGAATGCCGGAGGTGGAATAGATTTCCGCAATTGGGGGCAGAGTGTACAAGCTATTTTGATGGCATGGTATCCGGGGCAGGAGGGTGGAAAGGCCCTTGCCGAAATCATTACGGGCAAGCTTTCGCCAAGTGGCAAACTACCAGTCAGCATCGAGGAAAAATGGGAAGATAATCCGGTATATGGTAATTATTATGACAATCGCAATGTACCTCATAAACGGGTGCAGTATGCCGAAGGTGTTTTCGTAGGTTATAGGGGATATGACCGGAACGGAAAGCAGCCGCTCTATCCTTTCGGGTATGGACTGTCATACAGTAGTTTTGAATATAGTAATCTGAGTGTTGAGAAGACGGGGGGAAGCCGGGTTACGGTAAGCTTTGACATCAAGAATACCGGAAAGATGGATGCTGCGGAAGCGGCTCAGGTATATGTGCGGGATGTGGAATGTTCTGTTCCGCGTCCATTGAAGGAGTTGAAAGGCTACGATAAGGTTTACTTGAAGAAGGGTGAAACCAAGCGCGTTCGGATATTGCTGGATGAGGAAGCCTTTGCCTACTATGATGTGGAATCACATCGGTTTGTAGTGGAAAAGGGGACTTTTGAGATTCTGGCAGGTCCTTCTTCAGCTGATTTACCATTGAAGGCAACTGTTGTTTTATGATAAAATAAATATCAAAACAAGAATGGCAGTATGAAAAAGATAATAATACTGATGGTTTGTCTGTGGGGACTTGGTAACACCTTTACCTCGGCACAAACTACGGAGAAGGAGAAATTCATCTCAAGCTTGATGAAGCAGATGACGCTGGATGAAAAGATAGGCCAGCTTGCACAATGCACCTACCGAGGGAATTTTACCGGACCCGACGGTGGAAATATTCCTAAAGAAGAGTATGTCCGGCAAGGCAGAATAGGCTCTATGCTGAATGTGATAGGAGTAAAGGATATACGCCGTTATCAAGAGCTTGCTTTGCAATCGCGTTTGCGCATTCCTTTAATTTTCGGACTGGATGTTATCCACGGCTATCGTACCGGATTTCCGCTTCCGCTTGCCGAGGCTGCAAGTTTCGATTTGGCCATGATTGAGGAAGCTGCACGCTACAATGCTTTGGAAAGTGCCGCCGATGGTTTGAACTGGGTTTTTGCCCCGATGGTGGATATTTCGTGGGACGCACGTTGGGGACGCGTCATGGAAGGGGCCGGTGAGGACCCTTATTATGGTTCTCGGGTAGCGGAGGCGCGTGTCAGAGGCTTGCAAGGAGACGATTTGGCAGACACGACGACTGTCATGGCATGTATGAAACATTTTGCCGGATATGGTGCACCGATAGCAGGAAAGGAGTATAATAGTGTGGATATGTCAATGGGCCACTTTGCCAATTTTTATATGCCTCCCTATAAGGCGGCCATAAAGGCAGGAGCAGCTACCGTGATGAGTGCTTTCAATGATTTTAATAATATTCCTTGTACTGCCAATGATTTCTTGCTCAACCGGCTATTGAGAGAGCAGTGGGGATTTAAGGGATTTGTTGTGTCCGATTATAATTCGGTAGAGGAATTAGTGAACCACCGTTATGCTGTTGACAAGAAAGATGCCGCAGCCAAAGCGCTGAATGCTGGTCTGGACATGGAGATGGTAAGTACCTGCTACTTGACTTATCTGAAGGAGCTTGTTCAAGAAGGGAAAGTAAAGGAGAGTGTGCTTGATGATGCAGTACGGCGTATATTGGAGAAGAAATATGAGTTGGGATTGTTTGAGGACCTTTTCGCTACTGTAATCCGGAAAGAGCGGCCAGAATACTCAATGCGCCCGAAGTCCGTAATGCTTCGCTCCGTATGGCCGAGCGTTCCGTTGTATTGCTGGAGAATAGGGAATCTGTGCTTCCGTTGACGGCACAGACGAGGAAGATAGCCTTGATAGGAGGACTCTCAAAATCCCAGTACGATATGGCAGGTGCTTGGGCTGCCACTACGGACCGGAACAAAGTGGTGACCTTATATGATGCATTGGTCCGGAAAGGACTGGAGGTGAGCTATGCTGAAGGCTATGATATGAAGAGCAATCAGTTGACCGGATTGCAGGAAGCATTACAGGCTGCTGAGGCTTCGGATGTCATTGTTGTGGCGGTAGGCGAGAGATTCGGTCAGAGTGGCGAGAAGGCTTCCAAAGTGAATATAGCCATACCCGAGGGGCAGCAGAAACTGGTGTCGGAACTGGCAAAGACTGGAAAACCTGTCATTGCTCTTGTCATGTGTGGGCGTCCGGTAATCTTCAATGAGATAAGAACATGCTGATGCGGTACTGTGTACTTGGTGGCTGGGAAGTGAGGCCGGCAATGCCATATGCAATGTGTTGTGGGGAGAGTATAATCCTTCGGCTAAATTGCCCATGACATTTCCTGCACACGTAGGACAGATTCCCATTTATTATCAGAATAAGAGCACCGGCCGCCCTACCGCATTGAAACAGACCTATAAGGCATCTTATATCGATGCTTCCACTGAGCCTGCCTATCCTTTCGGATATGGGCTTTCGTACACGGATTTTGGATATTCTGATTTGAAACTGCTGCCGGGCAAGGCTGCAGGCGTCCATACGGAGGTGTCGGTAAAAGTGACTAATACCGGTAAGTGTACAGGAGAGGAAGTAGTTCAATTGTATGTGCAGGATAAGGTAGCCTCTGTTACGCGTCCGATAAAGGAATTGAAGGGCTTCAGGAAAATTCATCTGAATGTGGGTGAAAGCAAAACTGTAGCTTTTCAGATAACTGACGATGCACTGGGATTCTATGACAATGAGATGAATTATATGGTAGAACCTGGTGATTTCGTCTTTATGGTGGGTGGCAGTAGTGATGATGTACAGCAGATTACCTATAACTTGAAAGAATAGGATTCTTACCCTATAAATGAAAAGCAAGGCTGTCTGGAATCATATCCGGACAGCCTTGCTTTTCTGTTTTAGTTGGTTATCACATTCGTGAAATACTCTTTGAACAGTTTTTCTGCCCGTTCCAGTTGTTCCGGAGTATTTTCCTTCACTTCTTTCAATTTGTAATCCCATCCCATGGCTTCGTATTTGTGAACACCCAGACGGTGATAAGGAAGTATTTCCACCCGTTGTATCTGCTGGTATTTGCCAAGACTTTCACCCAGCAGGCGGGTGTCTTCTTCCGAATCGCTGTAACCGGGGACCAGTACATAGCGCAGCCAGAAGGGGTGTTCATGTTCTTCGAGCCAGGCAGCGGTGCGGAGTGTCTGTTCGTTGCTTCGTCGTCAGCGTACGGTGGCGTTCGGGATTGAATTGCTTGATGTCCAGCAGCACGAGGTCAGTCAGGCTAAAGAGCTCTTCCACCTTTTCATTCCAGATGCCTCCGTTACTGTCCAGACAGATATGGATGCCGTTCGCCTTCAGCTCCTTGAAAAGAGGAATCAGCGCTTCTGCTTGCAGGGTAGGCTCACCGCCGGAGAAAGTAATACCTCCTTTCTTCCCGAAGAATGCCTTTTGGCTGATAGCCATTTGCAGAATCTCTTCCGGAGTGGTGGGAGTGCCTCCTTTTACATCAATCGTATCCGGATTGGCACAATACAGACAACGGAACGGACATCCTTGCAGGAAAACGACGAGCCGGAGACCCGGCCCGTCGAATGTTCCCATACTTTCGTAGGAGTGTACATTTATCATATTACATTCTTTCGTGGAATGAACGGCTGATGACTTCCACTGATGCTCGCGGCTCAACTTCACGAAGTTCACGGCATAGCCGGAAACGCGGATGGTGAGTTGCGGATACTTTTCAGGATGTTCCATGGCATCTTCCAGCATTTCGCGGTTCAGTACGTTTACGTTCAAATGGTGGGCACCTTTGGTGAAGTAGCCGTCCATCATGGTTACCAGGTTCTCTACACGTTCTTCCGGTGTCGGGCCCAGTGATTTGGGAACAATGGAGAACGTATTGCTGATGCCGTCCTGCGAGTCGCGGTAGCGCAATTTGGCTACGGAGCTCAAGGAAGCGATGGCACCGTTCTTGTCACGTCCGTGCATTGGGTTGGCACCCGGAGCAAAGGCAACACCTTTGGCGCGTCCGTCCGGAGTGGCACCGGTCTTCTTGCCGTACATCACGTTGGAGGTGATAGTCAGCAAGGAAAGGGTGGGACGGGCATTCTTGTAGACAGGCAGCTTTTTCAGTTCTTCGCTGAAATAGTAAACGAGGTCTACTCCCAGGTGGTCCACACGGTCGTCATTATTGCCGAAGCAGGGGAATGAGCCTTCGGTGTCGAAACCTTCGGTCAGGCCGATTTCGTTGCGGCGTGCAGTGACTTTGGCATATTTGATGGCGGACAGTGAGTCTATGGCGATGGAAAGGCCGGCAACACCGTATGCCAGATTGATGCGTGGGTCGGTATCGATGAATGCCATCTGGGCTTTCTCATAATAATACTTATCATGCATGTAGTGGATGATATTCATGGCCTCGTTGTAGACACGGGCTATTTCAGTCAGTACCTTCTTGTAGTTGGCCATAACTTCCTCAAACTTCAGTGTCTCGCCGGTCAATACGGGAATACCTTTCACCATGACAGTTCCGGTGTTTTCGCAACGGCCACCGTTGATGGCAAGCAGCAGGGCCTTGGCAAGGTTGGCACGTGCGCCGAAGAACTGGATTTGCTTGCCGATGGCTTGGTAGGATACACAGCAGGCAATGCCGTAATCGTCGCAGTTGCGCACTTCGCGCATCAGGTTGTCGTTTTCGTACTGGATGGAGCTGGTATCTACAGAAACTTTGGCGCAGAAATCCTTGAAGCTTCCGGCAGTTCGGGACTCCACAATACGGTCAAGTTCGGTTCCGGAGAAGGACCGAGGTTGTATAGCGTCTGCAAAAAGCGGAAAGAAGTCTTGGTGACCTTCACGCGTCCGTCGTTGAAGCGTCCGCCGATGGCTTCGGTCACCCAAGTCGGGTCGCCGGCAAAGATATCATTGTACGACTGCATGCGCAGATGGCGTACCATACGTAGTTTGATGACGAACTGGTCTATCAGTTCCTGTGCAAACGTCTCGTCAATCTTGCGTGAGCCAAATCGTATTCGATGAAAATGTCGAGGAACGAAGATACGTTACCCAGTGACATGGCTGCTCCGTCCTGCTCTTTGATGGCAGCAAGATATGCCATGTATACCCATTGCACGGCCTCTTGAGCTGATGTAGCCGGATGGCTGAGGTCGAGTCCGTAATATTCGCCCATAACCTTGATGTCCTTCAAAGCTTTGATTTGTTCTGCCACTTCTTCGCGTAGACGGATGCGTGCTTCGGTCATCGGGCCGGTGAGGTTGCGCAAGTCCTCCTGCTTGGCTTCAATCAGACGGTCGATGCCGTAGAGAGCCAATCGGCGGTAGTCGCCGATGATACGTCCGCGGGCATAGTTGTCGGGCAATCCGGTAAGGAATCCCAGTGAGCGGAAGGAACGGATTTCTTCGGTATATACATCGAATACGCCGTCGTTATGTGTTTTGCGGTAATGGGTGAAGATGTCTTTTACTTTATCGTCCACTTCCACTCCGTTTTCACGGCATGCTTTTGCTACCACGTTGATGCCTCCGAAAGGTTTGATGGATCGTTTCAACAGTTCATCAGTCTGCAAACCGACAATAAGTTCATTGTCCTTATCAATATACCCGGCTTTATGAGAAGTGATGGTAGATACGGTGGTATTGTCCAGTGAACGGACGCCATTGTTGTTCCTTTCTTCTTCGAGAGCCTTCAGACAGATGTCCCAGATACGTTTGGTACGTTCGGTAGGTCCCTGCAAGAAAGATGCATCCCCGGTATAGGGTGCGATGTTTTTACTGACGAAATCACTGACATTGATTTCTTTATTCCAAAGCCCATTGGTAAAGGTTTTGTTCAATTCCATAAAATTTGTTTTTGTTAGTAGGTTAGATAATGTTATCCTTTAGAGCGCGCAAAAATACTGAATAAATTCCGTAATTTTATAAGAGATACTTCTCTTTTTATGTTGAACAGCATAAAATAACTATTATTAGGTAGTGAATGTCCGGGGGAGTAGAGATGTTAATACTTTCTTTATATGTGGTTTATGAATTGAAACAAGAACCGAATAATAATCTGCATTATTTACAAATGATGTAGGTTTAAGGAACAGTCGTATTCTGAACCTAATTCAGTCGTATAGTGAATGCCATTCAGTCGTATACTGAATAGGGTTCAATCGTATACTGAATGTGGCTCTTTGTAAATATACTGATAGCCAGTAAGTTATAAAACTCTGTCTTGCCCTTGATAAATTTCAACAAATAGCCTAAATGCCGTTATGTTCGTTCCGTAGTGGGTATAAACAAGAATTTTGGTATAATTGCTCTGTTTTTGTGCAGAAAAGTTTGTAGAATAAAAAATGATTTGTATCTTTGCACCGCTTTAAAAGAAAAGCACTTCTGAAAAAGAAGTTTTGGAGAGGTGGCAGAGTGGTCGATTGCGGCGGTCTTGAAAACCGTTGTGCTGCGAGGCACCCGGGGTTCGAATCCCTGTCTCTCCGCTGAACTAACTGGATAATGAATAGGTAAGTCTCATAAATTCAACGATTTGTGGGACTTTTTTATTCCATTATCTCTGCCCTATCGGATATTATTTAGCCCTTTATAGAATAAGAATTTATACTTTAGTTTTGACTGAACTTCAGTATATATGTGCAATTTTAGAACAAATAATCTAAAAATGATTTTTTTGTAACTTAGCATAATATTTAAAACAAATATGGTAAAAGCTACAAAAAGATAATAGGCCTTTTTCAAGTGGTGTGTTTGATTTAGAGGAGTTCAATATTTATACAAAGGTAATTGATTTGCCTCTTGACGGGATTCCGACATATCTAGAAGAAGGGATAAATGGAGTTTGTACCGGAGGCTCTGCTCTTTTTAATGTGTTTTCTAATAAACGCAGGGTTGTGAAGAATGATTTGATAACTATTTTTCCTTATCAGTTGGCAAGTATAACCGAAATCAGTACAGACTTGCCGTTATTTTCTTTAAAGTACCAAAGAAATTGTTTATGGATACCATTAATGGGCTGGGTAGGCTTACACTTGACTATTTTTTCTATATGAGGAAATATTATAGCTCTCCGCTCAGTGAAGAAGAGTATAAGCGCTTTGTTCATTTCTGTCATATATTGTCATGCCGTGTAGATTTATCTTGTGCCTTTCTTAGGAGGGAATCGGTGATGTATTTATTGAGGGTTTATTATTGGGACTTGTATGTGGGCTATAAGAGTAACCCCAAGGCTATGGCTTCCGTGAAGTTTGTACGTAAAGAGAAGCAGGTTTTTGAATTCTTTTATTTGGTTATAGAGTATCATACTATAAGTCGTGATGTGGCATTTTATGCAGATAAGATGTGTATCTCACCTAAATATCTGACAATGTTAATAACAGATAATACTGGTCGTTCGGCTAAAGAGTGGATTGTGGAATATACCATACTTGAGATAAAAGTCTTATTGAAAGACTCCAATCTTGAAATAAAGGAAGTGGTTTCACGAACTAATTTTCAATCGAATTCTACGATGACACGTTTTTTCGTAAGCATACAGGCACTACTCCGTCAGAATACCGTGAGAGAATGTTTGTCTGATATTTGGATAATTTGTACTTATACCAAAAGGCAAGAAAGATATGAAAGAATATCTTAAAATAATAGATGAAATAATCGCTCTTGTGGGGTTACATTTAATTCCCAAATTTGTTAATCTATATCAAGGCCAGGTTGACATAAGATGTGAGGAAAATGATACTGGAGTCTTAATTAATATTATTGTGTCTTTACCAGATAAAAATGAACTGCAGGCTTTGCAAAATCAAGTTGGTATGGACTCACTACAAGCCAAACAGATCTTAGAAGGAATATTAAAATTGGAGAAAATGGATTCATGCAAACCATTGGAAAACAGACAACTGGAATTGAAACGAATTTGGCTTAACAAGCTTGTTTCAGTGTTGGAAGAGCATATGGAAAATACAGAGTTTAATGTTGCTATGCTCTGTCAACTGTTGGGAATGAATCGAAAACTGTTGTATCGAAAGATTAAACAGTTGACGGGGGTTACTCCAGTAAGCCTTATTCGGCGTGTTAGGATGATAAGAGCCGCTACACTTTTATTACAAGGCAGATTCACTGTATCGGAAGTAATGTATATGGTAGGCTATTCCAATCCTTCTTATTTTTCCAGGTGTTTCATGGCAGAATATAATATTTCTCCAAGTCAATATGCAATAATTCAAAAAAAACAGGTGGAGCGTCCGAATAAGGGGGCACTCCACACATGATTCATTGTCTTTTGTTCTGTTATTTTTTATACCAATCCTTACAGTCATTTCCCATTGATTTTGCCCATGTAGCAAAACCGGGATATTGGCTGTCAATTCTGTTCCTTTCTGTTACCGGGGTAAACCCTAGCATCGGTATATCGATAGCAAATGGATATGCTCCTTTACGGTCGATATAGTAAGCATCATCATTGCTGCCAATCAATGACTGATTGGCATAAGCTGTAGCTTTGTGTTTGGGCAGATGAACCTCTGTGCGATTCTGTTCTCCTTGTGAATATTTTACGATGATGTATGGATTATAGGACAATAGCTGATTCTTTAGGAAAGAACCGTTGAATTCTCTGGTGACTACATATTTATTGCCTATATTCTGTTTGGCATTGGACATTACGATAATGGACGAAGTCTCTTTTTCCAATATTGCACCTTCCGGCAAAGTGATTTTATCGCCAATTTGTGCTGCATCTATCTGATAGGCAAATGCGTTAACATATGTAGCGCCATCATGTACCGGAGTGAATTCGTCAACGATCTTCGTTACTATATTCTTTTTGTCGAAATAGACTTTGCGTTCGTATTCTACAATTACGTCATTCATGTCATAATCGCCACCGGAAGGCCAAATATCTTCGAATGCCAGTGTGCCGGTAACATTTTCATCTTCATCGGGTTTGGGTTCTTCTTTATCACCTTCATCGGGAATAGACGGCCTTTCAGGATCGTCAATAGAACTTCCCGGAGTAGCATCTACATAAAATAAAAGGTCACAGTAGCTTTGATTTACACCATCTTCTGCTCCAAGAATCGTCTTGCCGCTTTTTTGGTCTTTAACAGAGACAAAGGCCGACATGTTGTTTTGGGGATTGGAAGTGCGAAGATTTGAATTGTATGGATTATATAAATCAGGCAATTTAAGATAATCTTCTAAATTATTTCCATAACCGTTCTTAAAACCGTCGGCATAAAGAAACCAGCCTACTGTATATCCTGCTGGGAATGTATCATGGGCTTGGCCGTCTTCATCGAAGTAAAGCAGACGAACTTTATTCCCGGATTCTAAAATCAATATTTGGCCGCCATACCAGTCAAAAGACACATTGGGGAATATAATGTATTTCCTCACTTGGTCTACATCGACGGACGTTCCGGTTTTATAAAAATAATATCCGAAAGTATTGTTATAACTTGCACTTCGATTGAGAAAATGAGATTCAATGCGGTGTTGTCCTCCTTTATCGAAATATTGATAGTTTTTCCATTACCAAGTAATTTTGAATTGTCTTGTCCTCCTTTATTGAAGAATGTTTTCATCCGGTCTGTCAAATCCAAAATACTTCATTACCAATATTTTTTTCCTTTGTCATATATTGGCTGTCCAGCTGACCTCCTTCTCCCCAATAGCACAGTGAGTATAGATTTTGGGATTTGTTTACTAAATAAGGTACATCAGACGAAGCGCGAGTGACAGACTTTGTTTTAGGATTTGATTTTGCCGACATGTCAAAAATGACAGCATTGTCTTTAATTTCAAGTTCTATGCATCCCGGCAATCCCCATGTCGCAGTATATAAATAAACTTTATTAAGATAGGTAGGAAGCTGCATTTTTCCCTCATACTTACCGCTGTTGTCGGTATAGGTTTTGAACAAGGCTTCTATACCCTCTTTCTTTATCGGCGTACCTTCACTGTTTCCATCGGATTTTCACCGTAAATTTCTATCAAAGGAGTAAACCCGTAAATGTCATAGTTGACAGAAAGCCGGACATCACTGCGCATCTCAAAGCCGAAATATTTATCCGGGTCAGGAAGAGGTTCTTTTTCACGATTCGGGTCGTATACGTCTTTCTCCATACAACCTGTCATAAGGCCTGAAAGTGCAAGCACTAAAATGAAAGTCCCAATACTAATTAAGCGGTTTTGTTTCATAAGATATAAAAATGTTATGTTAATTTTATTTGTATGTATTTTTGATTAGTTACTTGCTCTTTAAATACCCGATACATTTTATTATGCAAATTTAGTCTGTATTGCTCAAACTCATTGATACAAAATTGACAAAAGAATGATAGAAAAAGGACAGTTGATTTTTTTTGTATATCCATGTGATAGTTTGTCGGGAGTGTCTTTTTGTTCTTCCTTTATTGGATTTTACCCTCTTTTCAGTATATTTGCGCTCGGCGTTTTTAAGAATATTATCTTTGAGCCGATTCCAATACTAAACTAGATAGAATTAATGGAGAAAATAAATGCAGTAATTACGGGAGTGGGAGGGTATGTTCCTGACTATATTCTGACCAATGAAGAAATATCCAAAATGGTAGATACGACAGATGAGTGGATAATGGGGCGTATCGGTATAAAGGAAAGACGTATCTTGCACGAAGAAGGATTGGGGACTTCGTTTATGGCCCGTAAAGCTGTAAAACAATTAATGCAACGTACAAAATCTAATCCTGATGATATTGATTTGGTGATTGTGGCCACTACAACGGCCGATTATCATTTTCCTTCAACAGCATCCATATTATGTGAGAGAGTAAAGCTTAAGAATGCTTTTGCTTTTGATATGCAGGCTGTTTGTAGTGGCTTTTTGTATGCATTGGAAACTGGAGCCAATTTTATCCGTTCGGGAAAATACAAGAAGGTCATTGTAGTAGGGGCTGATAAAATGTCGTCGGTGATTGATTATACCGATCGTGCCACTTGTCCGATTTTTGGTGACGGTGCTGCCGCTTTCATGCTGGAACCACCCGGGAAGGTATGGGAGTAATGGATGCCGTATTGAGAACAGACGGGAAAGGTCTGCCTTTTTTACATATCAAAGCGGGAGGCTCCGTATGTGCTCCATCTTACTATACACTGGACAATCGGATGCATTATATTTATCAGGAAGGACGTACAGTCTTTAAATATGCTGTGGCCAATATGGCGGATGTTTGTGAGGCAGTCATGGAGAGGAATCACTTGACGAAGGAGGACATTGACTGGGTGATTCCCCATCAGGCAAACATGCGTATAATTACTGCTGTTTCGCAACGCTTGGGAGTATCTCCCGAAAAGGTAATGGTCAATATAGAACGGTATGGAAATACAAGTGCCGGCACGCTTCCATTGTGTGTATGGGATTTCGAGGATAAGCTGAAAAAGGGGGATAAACTGATTTTTACAGCATTCGGAGCAGGATTTGCCTGGGGAGCTATTTACGTGAAGTGGGGATACGACGGAAAAGGTTGAGGCTCACTGATAAGATTTAGGTTGTTTGTTTCTTTTCTGATACAACTTTTAGTATCTTTGCGAAACAGCAGTTTTTTATTGTGACAGAAAATTGCATGTGTTTTGTTAACCATATAGAAAACTAAAAACAACCAGCGTATTATGAACCAGGAATTATCCATGAGCCCCAATCTATTGGTGGCTGCCCTTCAAAAACCGGCTTCCGAATTTACGAAAGCAGACATTGTTTCCTATATAAAGGAGAACGACATTCGTATGGTGAACTTCATGTATCCTGCGGCAGACGGGAGACTGAAGACACTGAACTTTGTCATCAATAATGAGGCATACCTTGATGCCATACTTACATGTGGTGAACGCGTAGACGGTTCCAGCTTGTTTCCGTTTATAGAGGCCGGTAGCAGTGATTTGTATGTAGTGCCGCGTTTCCGGACCGCTTTTATAGACCCTTTTTCTGAATTGCCCACACTGTCAATGCTCTGTTCTTATTTCAATAAGGATGGTGAACCGCTGGAAGTTCTCCGGAATATACCCTGCGTAAGGCATGTCAGGCATTCACTACGGTTACGGGGATGGAATTTCAGGCTATGGGAGAATTGGAATATTATGTAATTTCTGAAAATGACGGATTGTTCCCGGCTACCGATCAGCGTGGTTATCACGAATCGGCCCCTTATGCCAAGTTCAATGATTTCCGTACGGAATGTATGTCATATATTGCGCAGGCAGGCGGACAGATAAAGTATGGGCATTCTGAAGTCGGTAATTTTACGCTGGACGATAAGATTTATGAGCAGAATGAAATAGAGTTCCTGCCGGTGCGTGCCGAGGAGGCTGCTGACCAACTGGTGATAGCAAAATGGGTTATTCGTAATCTGGCTAGCCAGTATGGATATAACATTACTTTGCACCGAAAATCACGGCAGGAAAGCCGGTTCCGGATTGCATATACATATGCGTATCATGAAGGACGGGCAGAACCAGATGCTGAAAGATGGGGCACTCTCTGAAACAGCCCGTAAGGCCATTGCGGGCATGATGAAGCTGGCTTCTTCCATTACGGCTTTCGGTAATACAAATCCTACTTCCTATTTTCGTCTGGTTCCTCATCAGGAAGCACCGACCAACATTTGCTGGGGCGACCGCAACCGTTCGGTATTGGTACGCGTTCCGTTGGGCTGGTCGGCAAAAACGGATATGTGCATGTTGGCAAATCCGTTGGAGACCCCAAGTCATTATGATACTACACAGAAACAGACGGTGGAAATGCGTTCGCCTGACGGTTCGGCCGATTTGTATCAATTGATTGCCGGACTTGCTGTAGCTTGCCGTTATGGATTTGAGATAGACGATGCTTTAGGAATTGCAGAAAAAACATATGTCAATGTAAATATCCACAAGAAAGAAAATGAAGATAAGTTGAAACAACTGGAACAGCTTCCTGACAGTTGTGCCGCTTCTGCCGATTGTTTGGAAAGACAGCGTGCTGTCTTTGAGCAATATCATGTGTTCAGTCTTGCAATGGTTGATGGGGTTATTTCCAAACTGCGTTCTTACGAGGATAGACTTGCGTGCAGAGATACAAGACAGTCCGGAGGAGATGCTGAAACTGGTCGAGAAGTATTTCCACTGCGGATAGGAGAAGAAATGAGGGCATAACTCGCCGCAGGTTACACAGATTGCTATAGAATTTCTGATAATCAAGAACTTTTATCTGTGTTAATCTGCGGTGATTGTGTATTTTGATACCTCTCCATTATTCCTTTGGCTTTGAATACTGGTTCTGCTTTTTGTATTTCCGATTCGAAGCGAACCAATAACCATTTTGGGTATTGTCGTCAATGGGTAGAAAACATAAGCGGAGGCTTTCTTTGTAGTTTCCATAGATGACTTCCCAATATTCCGGTGGCATCTGGCGCTTGGTCTTGACTTTCTCTGCTGGTTTTTTCTTTAATGACATGCCTGCCTCTATCCAGGCAATGGTGACCATGATTTTATAGGCCGGATAATGCATACTGCAGAATTCATAGAGTACGAGGCCTCGCTTTTCCAGGCTCATGGGCTGGTCTATAAGATTTTTATCGATTAAAAATTCCAGAAAGCGACGTAGGAAGTCGTTGTCATCCAGAATCAGCTTGCGGGTGATGGCTTGCCAAGCAGTTGTGTTATAGAATCCATCCAGAAGACGTGACAGTTGCCGGGCTGTTTGAAGCTCGTTGACACTGATTTCATTTGTTTGAAGCACTTCATAAGGGGGGAGAGGAGAATATCGGATGCCTAGTTCTTCCGCTCTTCTTCTCATTTCTGTGCCGGGAAGTAACTTCAGGGATTCAAGCTGTATCTCGCCGGCATTGTATCCGGCAAGTGTACGCACATCTTCAAATATTTCGGATAGGCGGTATAGAGGCAAGCCGGCAATGAGGTCGGCGTGTGTTTCCATATTGGGTAGGGAACATAGGAAACGAAGACCTTGCAGTGAGTCCTCCAGGCTTCCCATCCGACGGCTTTTCTGGAGGACCGGTTCGCGCAGGCTTTGAATACCGGCCTCGAGATGGAGCAATCCTTTAGGTAGCTTTTTCAATTCATTTTTCAGCTCTTCGGATAATAGTGCAGGGTGTATTTCTAAGTGAAAGCATATGTCCGGGTTGAATTCCAGGAAAAGTTGCAGTAATTCTTTAGCACGGCGCGGATTATAATTAAAGGTCCGGTCGAGGACGCGTACGTTTTTTATTCCATGACTGTGGATAATTTGAAGGCGTTCACGGATACTTTCAATGGACAGTGTGCGCACCGGTTTTTCTTCACCGCTGACGCAGAATGCGCATGTGTTGAAACAGCCTCGGGTAGTCTCCAGTTGTACGAATGGTTTGCTCCAGTTGAAAAAACAGCTGTTTCCGGTGGTACGAGCCGGGAAAGTTAAGTACACGGGCTATGCCGTTGTCTATATATTGCTTTTGAGGATTCATATAGCAGAGTCCCGGAATACTGTTCCATTTTTCCGGCTGGTTCCAGCAAGACAGCCATTGGGGGAATGCTTCTTCTCCCTCTCCCTGAATACACAGTCGATGAAAGGGTTTTTATGCAGAAAGTCTTCATTGTTTCCTAAGAATTCAGGTCCACCCAAGATGAAGCAGCTATTGGGAAGCAATGCTTTTAATCTCGCTGTGATGTGCAACAGTTGTTCGTGGTTGAACAACCATGTCGTTGCGGCAATGATGTCGGGTTGGTGCCGGTATATTTCGTCGACAATCATTCCTACGTTTTCATTGATGGTGGCAGATACGATTTCCCATTTTACGGAATTGTTCTTTGCTATTTGTGCGTGCAGTGCAGGGAGTGCCAACGAAGAGTGTGCATACGAGCTATTGAGGTCTATCCAGAGAATTTTCATATTTGATTGAATTTCATCTTTGCAAAGATAACTGATTTTGCTTTTCGTATAAACAAAAAGGGTTATATTTGCATGTCGGAAATCGAAAATAGTAGAGTTATTGGTATAGAATGTTTTTTGAAAGATGAAATATTCTTTTTGTATTCTTATTTCTATAAGGTGATAACGGGTTGTCTTATCACTGGCTTGATAAAGTAAGGAAGGAAGTACTATTAAGTGTGATTGATACAGAATGCAAAATATCGGAATAAGTTTCCAGCTATTTTGAACATTTTGAGAAGTAAACTCTTTTGTACAAGGACTGGTTTAGGTAATTGATTCCTTCCTATGATGTAGGGATACTCTGTGAGGAGTATCCCTACAATTTTTTACATTGATTCCACGTTGCCTCCCTTTGGGGGATTGTTTGGACAATAACAAAAAAAGAGGAATATTCTTTCGAATTTCCTCTTCTTTGCGGGTGGCAGATGGGACTCGAACCCACGACATTCAGAACCACAATCTGACGCTCTAACCAACTGAACTACAGCCACCATGTTAGTGCATTTCTTAAATGCGGTGCAAAGATAGGGATAATCTTTAATATTGCAAAGAATGAGACGAAATTTTTTGAGATTTCTGCATTATTTTTTCTTCTCGTAGATATCTATATTGTGCTGCTGGAGCAGCTTTCGAGAGCTTTTGACGAAGATTTCCAGGTGTTTACGAGCTTCCGGAGTTAAATGTTCTGTAGGAAAACTGGCAGGATAAAGAATGTAATTTTTTCTTTAGTAGTCCCGGCCGCGTCCAGACAGATTATATCCACAATAGGAAACACGACAGTATGGAAAAGGCAGAGGATTGGAGTCTGGCAGGGGCGTCTGACTCTGACCGGTGTAAGAGGGACGGATGGGTTGGGGGAGAGGATGTTTCTCCAACTGCAAGTGAAGATGAGCCACCGTCAGTGTTGGCCTTGCTCATATTGGAAATGAAGTTTCCCAAGGAGTAGACTATGATGTGCTGTTCGGTACCGTTGGTACGTAGTTCCATCGGTTGAATGACGTGAGGGTGTGAACCGATAATATGTGTTACGCCTTGTTGGAGCAACCAGTTGGCCAGTTCGCGTTGCTCACGGTTGGGAAGGGACTGATATTCCTCTCCCCAATGCATGCAGCAATAATGGCATCCGGTTGGCGTGCCTTGCACTTTGGATATCTTGCAGGATGGTATTCTTATCAATATAGTTTACGATATTGGGAGAGGTAGCCTTGATACCATTGGTGCCGTAAGTATAGTTGAGTAGGGCAATGCGAAAGCCGTTTCTGTTGATGAACAGGGGATAGCGTTGCCTGCGCTCCGACAGATTCTTGTAGGTGCCTGCGTAACGAATACCGGAGGAGTCAAGCAATTGTATGGTACGCTCCATTCCCTTTTTTCCACGGTCCAGACAGTGGTTGTTGGCTGTCAGTAAAATATCGAATCCGGCGTCCTTTATGGCCTGAAGATATTCATCGGGGGCGCTGAACATAGGATAGCCCGATAGGGCCTGCCCCCCAATGTGACTTCCAGATTTCCTATGGCGAGGTCTGCCTGGGATATTTGCTCTTTTATGAGGGAGAAGCAGGAGGAGTAGTCATATTTTCCTTCAGATACATGTGCAGCGTCTATTTGTGCCTGGTGCTGCATCAGGTCGCCGACAAATAATAGCGTAATCCTTTCCTGCGAGGAAAGGGTTACGCTATACAGTAGGACAACAATGAAGACGGCGAGCGTTTTCATCGCCTTGTTATTGGTAGATTGCTTTCTTGCCGGCGAGCAATGTATTCTTCATAAGGGAAACGATGGTCATGGGACCTACGCCTCCCGGTACGGGGGTAATGAATGAACATTTGGGAGCTACTTCGTCGAATTTCACATCACCGGTCAACTTGAACCCGGATTTCTTGGAGGCATCGGGCACACGGGTAGTACCTACATCAATAACGACAGCACCTTCCTTGACCATTTCCGCCTTAACAAAGTTCGGTTGTCCCAACGCAGCAATGATGATGTCCGCTTCCTGGCATTCCTTTACCAGGTCTTTGCTGCGGCTGTGGCATACGGTCACTGTGGCATCGCCGGGATAGCTTCTGCATCATCAGGCAGCCATGGGCTTGCTACAATGTTGCTGCGTCCCAACACCACGCACTTCTTGCCTGAAGTCTCTATCTGATAGCGCTTCAGCAGTTCGAGGATACCGTTGGGAGTAGCGGATACATAGCAGGGAAGGCCAATGGACATCCGTCCCACATTGATGGGATGAAAGCCGTCCACATCCTTGCGGTAGTCGATGGTTTCAATCACTTTCTGCTCGGAGATATGCTTGGGCAAGGGAAGCTGTACGATGAAACCGTCCACATCCGCATCCTCGTTCAATTCGCGTACCTTGGCAAGCAGCTCCTCTTCGGTAACGTCTGCCTCGTAGCGGATAAGTGAGGACTTGAATCCGCAAACTTCGCATGCCTTTACTTTGGCGGCAACGTAGGTTTCGCTACCTCCATCGTGTCCTACAAGAATAGCGGCCAGATGCGGGCGTTTACCCCCACGAGCCACTATCTCGGCTACTTCTGCTGCAATCTCTTGCTTTACTTGCTCTGAAATTGCTTTTCCATCAATCAGTGTCATAGGCTGTTATCTTATCTTTTAAGTTTCGGCATCATCTTACCCATCTTGCTGCCAGTGACCATCTTCATCATCTTGCGGGTCTGGTCAAACTGTTTCAGCAGGCGGTTTACTTCCTGAATATTCGTACCGCTACCTTTGGCAATGCGCTGGCGGCGTGAACCGTTCAGAATGGCCGGATTGCTGCGTTCTTCCGGAGTCATGGAGTAGATGATGGCTTCAATGCTCTTGAAGGCATTGTCGTCAATGTCTATATCCTTGATGGCTTTGCTACGCCCGGTATCATGGAGGCAAGTTCCTTCAAGTTACCCATTTTCTTGATTTGTGCAATCTGGCTCAGGAAGTCGTTGAAGTCGAACTGGTTCTTGGCAATCTTCTTTTGCAGGCGTTTGGCTTCTTCCTCGTCATATTGTTCCTGCGCACGTTCCACCAAAGATACGATGTCACCCATACCGAGAATACGGTCGGCCATACGTGAGGGATGGAACTGGTCGATGGCATCCAGCTTTTCACCGGTACCTACAAACTTGATGGGCTTGTTTACCACCGAACGGATAGAAAGGGCGGCACCACCGCGGGTATCACCATCCAGTTTGGTCAATACTACACCATTGAAGTCGAGCCGTTCGTTGAATTCCTTAGCGGTATTCACTGCATCCTGACCGGTCATTGAATCCACTACGAACAGAATCTCGTCCGGATTGATGGCCTTCTTGATGGCGGCAATCTCGTTCATCATCTCCTCATCCACTGCCAGACGACCGGCTGTATCGACAATTACAAGGTCGTAACCTTTGGCTTTGGCTTCTTGGATGGCATTTTGGGCAATGGCTACCGGATTTTTGCTGTCCGGTTCCGAGTACATCGGTACGTCAATCTGTTCAGCCAGTACACGCAACTGCTCGATAGCGGCAGGACGGTACACGTCACAAGCCACCAATAACGGCTTTTTGTTCTTCTTGCTCTTCAGCATGCGGGCCAGCTTTCCGGAGAAAGTTGTTTTACCGGAGCCTTGCAAACCGGACATTAGGATAATGGCAGGCTTGGAGTCGAGGTTTATTTCAGAAGTCTCGCCGCCCATGAGCTGGGTCAGTTCATCGTGTACGATTTTTACCATCAGCTGGCTGGGCTTAACGGCTGTCAGCACGTTTTGTCCCAAGGCTTTTTCCTTAACGGTATCGGTGAAGTTTTTGGCTACCTTATAGTTCACGTCGGCATCCAAAAGTGCCTTACGTACGTCTTTCAGGGTTTCCGCAACATTGATTTCGGTGATTTTGCCCTCACCTTTCAAAATTTTAAACGACCTTTCAAGTCTCTCGCTTAAATTATCGAACATAGTATCTAATTACAATTACTAAATTACAAATTACTCTTATTGAGGCGCAAAAGTACAAAAAATCCCTTTAACTGCCTTCTTTTGAAGCAGAATATTATTGAAGACTTGCAGCGGGATGGCGAAAAGAATGGAAGTGCCGGTCAAGGCACTGATAATCATCTATATTATTCTGTTTTTTTTAGTTCTTTTTGCTTACTTTCTATTGATAATGTCTCTGGCGCAGGGTCCTTCGTGGTTGGGATATCCCGGTGCGTGGCTGCGCATCTCTTGTCGGCTTCAACTTTCAGGCTTCGGTAGTCGTCCTGTGTGCGGCGGATGTAGTCGTCCCAGCAGTGCC
>ENA-OQCS01000051-OQCS01000051.1-human-gut-metagenome-genome-assembly--contig:-NODE-51-length-47204-cov-2.704293_pt1 | contig 47204 bp, 60 predicted proteins | sample MGYA00242757_ERZ504575 | MGnify/ENA primary metagenome ERZ504575 (study PRJEB26092, sample SAMD00036297) | human gut metagenome | host: Homo sapiens | study: EMG produced TPA metagenomics assembly of... | reverse complement strand
CGCCCATGATGGCGGCCATGTTGTTGCCGATCTGAATGACGGAAAAATAACGTCCCGGGTTTTCTTTGTCTTGAGTGTTCGCGCGGCTCCCCGAACACCTTCTTCTGTCATGGCTCGGAGTCGGAGCTTGCGTGCGGCCGCAAGACTGATTTCCGAAAACGAAAAGAATCCACCGATACAGACGAGAAGAAGGAGACAAAATTTGAACGCCGAGCGACATAAAAATCCAAAATAATCAACACACTCGGCGCATTTTATCAGAGCCCGCGAAGCGTCATTTGAATGGATACCAGACCTGGAGAAAGTGCTCAGACGGATTGATTTGAGCCAAGAGTTGGGGGAATCAGCGGACAGTCAAGGTGGAGAACAAAAAGCGCTGGAGGATAAAACTTTTTTAAAAGTTGGGTGCATCTAGCACCCAGCGACAAACAGACCGTTTTAATGAGAAAAAGTGGGCGTGCCGTCTGACGGACGCGCAAAGGGAATAAAAGAAATGAACATCAAGTCAATAGGCAGTAAAATCAAGGGAAATCCTACGATGGTAGAGGGTACGGTGTATTCCATGCTCATCATCTGTAGCATTTCCCATTTCCTGAACGATATGATTCAGTCGATTATCCCTTCCATCTATCCGATTGTGAAGGATAAGTTCGACTTCTCGTTTGCACAGATTGGTATCATCACACTGGTCTTCCAGATGACATCTTCCATCCTTCAACCTTTCACAGGACTTTATGCCGATAAGCATCCCCGTCCCTATGCCTCTCCATCGGCATGTGCTTCACGTTGGTGGGCCTGCTCCTGCTGCTTTCGCCGAGAATTATTTCCTGATTCTCCTGGCTGTGAGCGTTGTCGGCCTGGGTTCGTCCGTGTTTCATCCCACAGCATCGAGAGTGGCCCAGATGGCATCGGGAGGCAAGAAGAGTCTGGCACAATCTATCTTCCAGGTGGGGTGGCAATGGAGGATCTGCAATAGGACCTTTGCTTGCAGCCATCATCATCCTGCCTTTCGGCCAGCATGCCATCTCCTGGTTTGCCCTTGCAGCCCTGATTGCCGCCATCATCATGGTAAGATTGGGAGTCTGGTATAAGGCACGACTGGCTTACGTGGTGAACCATCCTCAGAAACAGCCCCTTCTTAATACCCATATCTCTAAAAGGGTGAAGTATTGGCTCTGTTCATCCTCATCATGCTCGTGTTCTCCAAGTATTTCTATACGGCATGCATTACGAGTTACTTCACCTTCTTTCTGATGGATAAGTTCGGCGTATCGGTACAGACCTCGCAGCTGTGCCTCTTCGTATTCCTCGCCGCCTTTGCCATAGGTACGGTGGCAGGAGGAATGCTGGGTGACAAGTTTGGCAGAAAGTATGTCATCTGGTTCTCCATTCTGGGAGCAGCACCCTTTGCCATCGCCATGCCTTTTGTGAACTTCACATGGACCATCATCTGTACCTTCCTTTCTGGCTTAATCATCGCTCGGCATTCTCTTCCATCGTGGTATATGCCACTGACCTGATGCCAGATAAAGTGGGATTGATAGCAGGCATTTTCTTCGGCCTGATGTTCGGACTGGGAGGACTTGGCTCAGCGTTCTTCGGCTGGTTAGCCGACAAGACCAGTATTGAGTTTTATCTTCCAGGTGAGTGCCTTCCTGCCATTGCTCGGCATCATAGCAGGATTCTTGCCGAATACCCAGAAGAGTTGATGCTTTCTTGCCTTTATCTTCTTCCAGGTTTTTCACATTCACATTCTTCAGCAGATACTCACGGGTCAGCTCCTTGATGTTGCGCTTGCGCCAAGGTATCACGAGCATCAAGCCGGCACATACCAGACAGCCATAGAAGGTCCAGCCTGCCATCTCCTTGATGGATACCAGCGTGGCTTGCACCTGCACCTTGCCCTTCGCACTCATGGCAGCCATATTCTGCGCCTCTGTTACACTCTTACCCTGATACTGCATGCCCATCACCGTCTGGTCATAGGTCTTTGCCGTCTCCAAGCTGGTACGGTCATAATCCTGTGCAAAGCGGGTAACGTAATACTGCTGGCGATGCTGAAACACATTGGTGTAGAGCGCCGAACCGATGCATGGGGCGATGACCATACGGACGGTGAGCATGATGCAGACCCAGGTGGACATGAAGCGGTAAGGCATGCGCTGATTGGCTATCGTGGAGATGAGCGAATAGAGCAGCATCATTCCCGTAGAACGATGATGATAGGCCATTTCATGCGTTCATACATACCGTCGTTCTGCACCTCGAAATACATAAAGAGGGCGTAGCCTCCGATAAAGAGGAAGCCCAGACAGTACATCCACTTCAGATGAACATTCTTAGCTCTGGCGATGACCGCAAAAATCAAACCCACGGTATATCCCACCATCACCCAGTTGCCCAGAGTGGCATTCTGCCAGTTGTCTATCTTCATTCCCACATTGGTGAATACGTTCACAAACATGGCGCTGGAGTTGCAGACCATCAGAAGGAAGAACAGCATGATGCCGTAATTGACAACCCTGAGCTGGAACACCTCCATGATAAAATAAGGTGAACGGCGGGTCTTCTCCAGATAGATAAACAGGGCGGTGAAGATGAGACAGACCACTGTAGAGATACGGATGGTAGGATCATCAAACCAGTCCAGCGTCTTGCCGAACACCATCACATAGGCAAACGAACAGAGCATGATGCTGAACACCGTGACATTGCCAAACTTCGACATCGTAATCGGGAACTTCGGCATCGGATACTTATGATAAGGCATGGTGAAGAACACGATGATGATGCCCGCCAACATGAATGCCATCATGAAATGATATACATACTGCCACTCGTAGCATAGGCAAGCCAAGCCGTGAGCCAGGTGCCAACTGTCCGATAATCATGAAGAAAAGATAGATAACCGGCTGGGAAACCATTTTTTCTGAATCCATCGCATCCCAAGCCTCCTCGGTGGTAGGCTCGCAACCCGGCGTGAGATTCTTCGTTGCCTCAATACCGAAACCATATCGGATGAGTACAAAGAGATGCGCCATCAGAAGCGTCTGTCGGACAAAGCCCATCAGCAAGCTACACAAGCCTAGGATGAACAGCGAATCGGTCTGGGCGCAGACAAAACTGAGCAGAAAGAGAATGGAGAATCCCACGATACACATCATCTTCTCTCTTCGGATGCACACCAGTTCGTAGAAGAATGGCGAGAAAGCAGCCATTCCTATCGACGTACAGAAGCCCGCAAAGGCGATGTATTCCGACTGGATGCCCAGTCCGCTCATCATCTCACCGCTATTGGCGGAATAGACACCACTCATCGTAATCATCGGCACGAAAAGGATGATCATGAAGATAATGCCCAGCGGTTTCGGCACCCAGCTATAGAACGGATAATTCTTATATTCTTCTTCCATATTCCATTACTTTGATTTTCTCTCCGCCTTCACAATCACCATCATACCTGCTGCCAGGCGGGCATTGTCTTCCTTGCTGAGGTTAGTGAAGTCGATTCTTACAGGCACACGCTGCTGAATCTTCACGAAGTTACCAGCGAATTATCGGTAGGAACAAGAGAATACTTGGAACCGGTTGCTCCGGAGATAGCGGTAACGGTGCCCTCAAACTCCTTGTTGCTGATGGCATCTACCGTCATGCGTACCTTTTGACCCACATAGAGATTCTCTACCTGAGTTTCCTTATAGTTGGCGATGACCCATTTTTGGGCATTAGGAAGGATATAGGTGATGGTGGTTCCGGCGCTTACCATCTGTCCCTCTTCCAGGGTGCGGCGCCCCAACTTACCATCGCATGGTGCAACAACCACACAATAAGAGAGATTCAGCTTCGCCATCTCCACCGCAGCCTCAGCCGTTGGATGGCAGCAGCCACATTCTGCTTGCGGGTAACCACCTCGTTCACGCCCTTATAGGCAGCAGCCTGCTGTCGCTTTACCGACTCCAGTTTCTTCTTGGTAGCCGCATATTCCACTTCGAGCTGCTCCAGCTGGATAGGTGTAGCCGCCTTCTTCTCTACCAGGTTGCGATAGCGCTCGCAGTCTTTGGCAAGTTTGGCAAGACGCACCTCAATTTCATCGATGGATGCAGAATAGACGGTAGCCGAAGTCTGGGTGGTCTGCTGGGTAGCATCAATCACGTTGGCACCCGCCTTGGCATCCTTCAGAGCCGCCTCAGCCTCCATCAGGCGGATGCGATACTCACGGTCGTCAAGGATAAGAAGGGTATCACCCTTATGAACCTCCTCATGCTCCTTGAAACAAACCTTGGCAATATAGCCCGATGCGCGGAGGTTGACAGGAGAGATATACTGCTCTACCTGGCATCGTTGCTGGTTTCGTTGGCATTATAATCCAGGAAGAGGCAGACAATCTTCCAGAGCCCGAAGGCGAGGATGCTACGCCGATGAGACTGGCGATGATCTGGCGGATGCGCTGCTTCTTCAATTTCTTCTGCATTTCTTCGTGAGACATCTGAGTGGTTGCTGCATTATCCTCGTGAGACATCTGAGTAGCTTCTGCATTTTCCTCACGAGTTGTTTCTATCTTGTTATTTTCGTTCTGTTCCATTGTTTTATTCTGATTATTTATTTCTTTATGATTCCTTTGCTATTTTACCTGATCCAACTGTCCGGTGAGTTTCAGGAGCGAGAGGTTTGCCACCTTATATTTATAATAGGCGGTAAGATAATTGTTCATTGCCTCGCTCATGCGCATCTCATCCTGGAGAACGGCGGTCATAGAACTACCCCCTCCTTGTATTGGTCGGCAGTCACATTATATACATCCTGCGCCAGGGTATAGTTGTCAAACTGCTTCTTGTAGTTGCGCTGGCTGTTGTTCACCTCGCTCACGGCGTTCATATAGTCTGCCTGCATTCCCTTGAGTGCATCCTCATATCCGATGCGGGCATTCTCCTCCTCCACTTTGGCACGTCTTATCTTGGAACGCTTCTCGAAGCCATCGAAGACAGCACTCTCAGCTGGATGCCGATGCCGTTGGAACCATACCAGTGGTTTGATTCGCCCGAATGAATCCAATGTTCTATCTTATCGGTGAAGGCAGAATACATCAGGCTACCGGTAAGGCTCACCGAAGGCAGATAGCCATCCTTGGCTAACTTGGTCTGCTTCTGGGCAAGTTCCTTTCTCTTCTCCAGGAGCTGGAGTTCGTAGAGATTGGTGTTCAATCCGTTGGCATTCACCGTCTCTATCTCTCCCGGATTCACCTCCGTTACCTTGATTTGCTTTTCTGCAGGATAATCTATCACATATTTGAGCATGGTATATTGCTGATCGAGCATGGCAATGGCGTTATCACGCTGTACGGTGAGATTCTCGATGTTGAGTTTCACACGCTTCACATCTACCTCCAGACTCATCTGATTATCGTAGAAAGCCTGGGTGATACCATAGAGTTCCTCCAGGCGCTTGATGTTGTCATTCACCAGTCGGATCTGCTCAGCCGTATTCTGCGCCATGTAATACATCTTGCAGTCTGTACGATGAGATCTTCACGTGCCTTCTCGTAAGAGAGCTGGTTGAGATGGTCTGCTATCTTGGCAATATCGATGGCAGTATTCACCATCTGGTTGTAAAGCGGCATCTGGAGTTGCAAGCCTGCTGAAGCATTATACTGCAGGGTTTTGGTTACATTGTAAGGTTTGCCGTAGGCAGAGCCATCCGTCACGGAAACGGGAGGGGTGAAGTTGTCGTTCAACTGTGCCACGGCATTAATCTGCGGCAACAGCTTCGCCTGGTTCTCGCTGATGGAATACTTTCCCTTTGCAATCTCGTTCCTGCTTTTCTGCAGCGACAGGTTATTCTCCACCGCCATCTGCAGGCACTGGCTCAGCGACAGAGTTTCCTGCGCCATCATTGCAGAAAAAGCCCCGAGAGCCAGACAAAAACACAATATCTTTTTCCTGTTCATTTTTAATATGTTTCTTATAATATACAATATGATTGATGTCTGGTGCAAAGATACTGCTTTTCTGTCGATTATCACTATTCACAAAATATCACAAAATGTTCAAAATTGCCGTTTCTTTTAGTGGCGGGGGTTCTTAGAAACAAAAAGGCGATTGCTATCCCCTTTGCGGAAAAGCAATCGCCTTCATTATTTCATATAATTTTTATCTTACTTCCAAGGATTCTCGGTTGGGTAAGGCAAGCTAGCTGGCTGGTTGTAAGCGATATCCTTGATGCCAAGATACTTGAATACCTCGAACAAGGTCTTGCCTACATGAGAGAATGCTACGGCTCCGTGGTGTGGATAACCCTTCTGAATCAATACGTGACGATAGAAGCGGCCCATCTCGTTGATGGCGAAGATACCGATACCACCGAATGAACGGGTAGGAACATCGAGAACCTCACCCTCTGCGATGTAGCTGCGGAGGTTGCCCTCTGAATCGCACTGCAGACGGTAGAATGTGATGTCAGAAGCTGCGATATCACCCTCCAAAGTACCACGGGTGAAGTCTGGTTTACAACCATTCTCCAACAAACGGTTCTGGATGAGCTGATACTTAATCTTACGGCTTGAGCACATCTTGCACTGTGGAGTGTTACCGCAGTGGAAGCCCATGAAGGTATCAGTCAACTTATAATCGTACTTGCCCTTGATGTCCTCATCATAGATATACTGAGGAACAGAGTTGTTGATATCGAGCAATGTAACGGTATCGTCAGAAGCACACATACCGATGTACTCAGACAATGCACCATAGACATCAACCTCGCAAGCTACAGGAATACCGCGGCTAACGAGACGGCTGTTTACATAGCAAGGCTCGAAACCGAACTGGCTTGGGAATGCAGGCCAGCACTTGTCAGCGAATGCTACATACTGGCGAGAACCCTTGTGAGCCTCAGCCCAATCGAGCAATGTCAACTCAAACTGCGCCATTCTGCGGCTGAGATCAGGATAGTAGCAGCCTTCGCCCATCTCCTTGGCCATATCAGCGCAAACCTCGTCGATACGTGGATCGTTCGCGTGCTCCTTATAAGCTACGAGGAGGTCGAGCTCTGAGTTCTCCTCAATCTCTACACCCAGTTCGTACAAGCCCTTGATTGGAGCGTTGCAAGCGAAGAAGTCCTGAGGACGTGGACCGAATGTGATAATCTTCAAGCCCTTCAAACCGAGGATGACGCGAGCTACTGGTACGAAGTCTGCAATCATCTTAGCTACTTCCTCTGCTGTACCAACAGGGTACTCAGGGATGTAACCCTTCAAATGACGCATACCGAGGTTGTAAGAGCAGTTGAGCATACCGCAGTATGCATCACCACGACCATTGATCATGTCGCCGTCACCTTCAGCAGCTGCTACGAACATAACAGGACCGTCGAAGTTCTTTGCAATCAAAGTTTCAGGGGTCTCAGGACCGAAGTTACCAAGGAATACAACCAAGGCGTTGCAGCCCTGCTCCTTCACTTCAGCCACAGCCTTGAGCATATCTTTCTCGTTCTCAACTGTAGTCTGACAGTTGAAAATCTCACCTTTGTACTCTTTTACGATGTTCTCACGGCGCTGAGTAGAAAGCGCGATTGGAAAACAGTCACGGCTAACGGCAATAATACCGAGCTTTACTTGTGGAATGTTGTTGCTTACCATAATTCTTGTGTTTTATATTAAGTTTTTATATATTTTTGCTGAGCGCAAAGGTACTAATATTTTTTGTTTCAGCAAGCATTTTAAGAGTTTTTTTATAGTGAAAAAAAGTTAAAAACAGAAGATTTCCGCCGGAATGAAACATCCGATAAAGTTCCTGTAACATTTCATATACATCGATTGAGACTTTATAACAAATAAAAACACAAAGATTGATGGTTTTTCAAATTATTATTGTACCTTTGCACCGACAAAAACAGAAAAACGATTATGAACAAAGTCAAGACTATCTTTGCCTGGATATGGCAAAAGCTTTGCGCCTTTTGGCCTTGGTACAAGACATTGTATCAGGGAAGAGCGTGGTACACCAAGACGGTAATCGCCTTGGCAAGTTGTATTGTCGCCTTTATCCTTTATTTAGGTGCTGTCGATATTAACTTCTTATGGCTTTTCGGTAAGTCACCTGGTTATTTTTCAGGTATTCTGAATCCTCAGACTTCCGAGGCTTCCCTGATTTATAGTGCCGATGGCAAGCTTATCGGTAAGTATTTCAATGAGAATCGTACTCCTGTAGAATACGACGAGGTGAACCCTGCCTTCTTCAAGGCTCTGGTAGATACCGAGGATGAGCGTTTCTACAAGCATATCGGTATCGACCCTATCGGCGTTTTCGCTGCTGCCAAGGATGCTCTCCTGCATCACAATGGCCGTGGTGCTTCTACCATTACGCAGCAGCTGGCAAAGAATATGTTCCGCGTCCGTTCGCAGTATTCCACGGGATTGCTCGGCAAGGTGCCTGTACTACGCCTGCTCATCATCAAGAGCAAGGAGTGGATCATCGCCGTGAAGCTGGAGACGGTTTTCTCGAAGAAGGAAATCATCACCATGTATGCCAACACCGTGGATTTCGGCAGTAACTCTTACGGTATCAAGACTGCGCCAAGACTTACTTCAATACTACGCCAAAGGAGATGACCACCGACCAGGCTGCCGTACTCGTGGGTATGCTGAAGGCTACCACCTATTACAATCCACGTACCAATCCGGAGAACAGTCTGGCACGCCGCAACACCGTATTATATAATATGGTGACACACGGCGATCTGTCACATGCAGAATACGACCAGCTGAAGACTGAGCCTATCAAGCTCGACTTCAAGGTAGAGGAAAACTACGACGGACAGGCAAAATACTTCCGTGAGGCTGTAGCCAACTACCTGAAAGACTGGTGCAAGGAGGAAGTTACGATCTCTACACCAGTGGTCTGACGATCTACACCACCATAGATACCCGCATGCAGAAGTATGCCGAGGAGGCTGCCCGCAAGCAGATGAAGCAGGTACAGCAGAACTTCAACAACCACTGGAGCATCCGCCGCACACAGGCAGGAAAGGGAAAATGGATGGGACAGGAACCTTGGCAGGATGAGAACCACCAGGTGATTCCAAACTTCATCCAGGGCATCGCCGAGCGACAGCCATTCTACAAGGACCTGGTGGCTCGTTTCCCAGACAATCCAGACTCAGTGAACTACTATTACAAGGAGTGGGTTCACCCGGTTAAGGTGTTCGATTACGACAAGGGAAGCATCACTATCAACATGACTTCTGAAGATAGTATCAAGTATATGACTACCTTCATGCACAGTGCTTTCGTAGCTATGGAGCCACAGACGGGAGCCGTGAAGGCATGGGTGGGCGACATCGACTTCGACCACTGGAAGTATGACAAGGTAACAGCCGAGCGCCAGCCGGGTTCTACCTTCAAGCTCTTCGTCTATACAGAAGCAATGAATCAGGGATTGACTCCTTGCGACAAGCGCCGCGACGAATATATCTCGATGGAGGTATATGACAAGAAGAAGCACGAGATGACCACTTGGAGACCATCCAACGCCAACGGTTCGTTCTCGGGTGACAGTATCCCATTGAAGAGTGCCTTCGCCAAGAGTATCAACTCCGTGGCAGTACGCCTGGGACAGGAGATGGGCATCAAGCGCATCATCGAAACCGCCCAGAAGATGGTATCAACAGTCCACTGGATGACACACCAGCCCTTGCCTTGGTTCCAGCGATGTCAACCTGCTTGAGATGGCTTGCGCATACAGCACTATTTCAAACAATGGTAAGCACCACGACCCGGTATTGGTTACCAAGATTGTGGACCACGACGGCAAGGTGGTATATGAAGGTCCTTCTACAGAGGAGCAGGTAATTCCTTACAAGAGTGCCTTCCTGATGCAACAGTTGCTGCAGGGCGGTATGAAGGAGCCGGGCGGTACTTCGCAGAGCCTCTGGGGATATGTAGGCAACTACCGTGACACTGAATTTGGCGGAAAGACGGGTACGACCAACAACCACTCAGATGCCTGGTTCATGTGTGTAAGTCCTAAACTGGTGGTTGGTGCCTGGGTAGGCGGCGAATACCGCTGTCTCCACTTCCGCACCGGAGCCTTGGGTCAGGGTTCCCGAACAGCATTGCCAATATGCGGTTACTTCATGCAGTCTGTATTCGGCGATCCTGCCTTCCAGCAGTATCACGCCAAGTTCGACAAGCCACAGGATGGCGACATTACACGAGATATGTATATCTGCGCAAGCTATGCACCAAAACCAAAGGTAGATACCACCCGTGTGGATAGCACCGCATTCACAGAGGAAATCATCCTCGACGAAAACGGCAATCCTATTACCAAGGAGGTTTCTGCAGTCAAGTCGGAAGGAGAATCTTCTGCTTCAGGAGCTACAGAAGAAAAGAAAGAGAAGAAGAAGACAAAGCCAACAGAACAGCCTGTCAACTTCGACGACCTTTAAAAATGAAATATGATTGATCTCGACAATGCGGAGCTGCAGAATGCACTCCAAATCATACAGTTTACCCGTCGTTCGCTTTTCCTCACCGGAAAGGCGGGGACGGGTAAATCTACTTTTCTGCGGTACATCGCAGCCAATACCAAGAAGAAACACATCGTTCTGGCACCTACAGGCATCGCAGCCATCAATGCCGGCGGAAGCACTCTGCACAGTTTCTTCAAACTGCCCTTCCACCCCCTGCTGCCCAACGACAGTATGTATTCCGTGCGCAACATCCGGAATACATTGAAGTATAATTCCGAGAAAATAAAGATTATCCGTGAAGTGGAACTCATCATCATCGATGAGATCAGTATGGTGCGTGCCGACATCATCGATTTCATCGACAAGGTGCTGCGTGTGTATTGCCGCAATATGAGGGAGCCGTTCGGAGGAAAGCAACTTCTGCTGGTGGGCGACATCTATCAGTTGGAACCGGTGGTGAAGGAGGAGGACCGCAAACTGCTGAATCCTTTCTATCGCAGCAGCTTCTTCTTCGATGCCAAGATCTTCCAGCAGTTCCAGCTCGTCAGCATCGAACTCAAGAAGTTTATCGCCAGAGCGACCCTGTCTTCATCGGCATCCTAGACATATCCGAACCAGTCAGGCGCAGATGAAAGACCTGCAACTGCTCAACCAGCGGTGGGTGCCCAGCTCGACGAGAGTGATTCCAAGCTTGCCATCACCCTCTCCACCCGCCGCGACACCGTAGATTTCATCAACGAGAACCAGCTCAAGCTCCTGCCAGGAGAGCCAACACTCTTCCGGGGCAATATCCAGGGCGAGTTTCCGGAAAGCAGTCTGCCTACCCCTATCGAACTTACCTGAAGACCGGAGCACAGATTATCTTTATCAAGAATGATATCGAGCACCAATGGGTGAACGGTACCCTGGGCACCATCATCGGGTTCGATGATGAGGATGATGCCAAGATATATGTACGCACGGAGAATGGACAGGATGTGATGGTGGAACCAGCCGCCTGGAGCAACATGCGCTATCATTTCAATGAGGTGGAAAAGAAGATTGAGGAGGAGGAGATTGGCAGATACGAGCAATACCCTATCCGACTAGCCTGGGCGATTACCGTTCACAAGAGTCAGGGCTTAACTTTCAACCAGGTGAAGATTGATTTTACGGGTGGCGTCTTTGCAGGTGGTCAGACTTACGTGGCTTTGTCGAGATGCACCAGTCTGGAGGGTATCAGTCTGCAGGAGCTATCCGTCCCAGCGAGATATTCGTGCGCAACGAGGTGAAGCAGTTTGCCCGCCAGTATAACAACCAGAATACCATCAACACGGCGTTGACGCAGAGCAAGGCAGACAGGCAGTATCACGATGCCGTAAAAGCGTATGACAAGGGTGACATGCAAGCCGCCTTGGATAATTTCTTCCTCGCCATCCACAGCCGTTACGACATCGAGCATCCGCTAGCCAAGCGCTTCATCCGCAAGAAACTGAACAAGGTGAATGAGTTGCAGGCAGAGAACGAGCGGTTGCGTGAAGTTATCAAGCAGAAGGATGAAGAAAAGAAGAAGCAGGAGAAATTCCTGAAGCGCCTAGCCACGGAGTATGTAATTATGGGTAAAGAGTGCGAGAAGGAGGGAATGAAAGAAGCGGCTGTCACCAATTACAGAAAGGCGCTCACCCTCTATCCTAGCCATCCCGAGGCAAAGAGAAGGCTGAAGCATCTCAACGAATAATCATAAAAAATGTGGTTGACAAAACGGAAAACAAATCCGTTTTATCAACCACATTTTTTTATTGATTAAAATCTACCTCATAGGTCTTGCCCTTCTGGGTCTTCATCTTCTTCACCTTATCTCCATATCTTACCTGACAAGGTTCGCCGGAGCCGGAGAGAATGACAGCCTTGGTAAGGCGGCCGTTGTCCCAATAGATATCCACCGTGAAGTTGCCCTTGGCACGGAGCCCCTTGATGGACCCCTTCTGCCATGCATCTGGCAGGCTGGCAGGAGATGGATAAAGCCCATGTGACTCTGCATCAGCATCTCGGTGATACCCGCTGTACCGCCAAAGTTACCGTCTATCTGGAATGGAGCGTGCGTATCCCAGAGATTGTCCAATGTTCCATTCTTCAGAAGATTACCATAAAGCTTGTAGGCATGATTGCCATCGTGCAGACGAGCCCACTGGTTCAGCTTCCAACCCATAGACCATCCCGTGGCACCATCGCCACGATGCTCCAATACCACCTTGGAAGCCTTCGCCAGCACAGGAGTGGTGATAGCGAATGGTGCGGCCCGGATGCAGACCGAAGAGATGGTTCACATGGCGATGCTCATCCTTAGGATCATCTATATCCTTTGACCACTCCATCAACTGACCATAACGGCCAATCTGATAAGGAGCAATGTGCTTCAGGGCATCTTCCCACTGCTTGCGATCCTTGGCATCCTTGCCAGAATCTTGCTCGCCTCTACGGCATCGAGCAGAATCTCACGAATCACGGCATGAGCGAAGGTGGCACCCTCGTCTATCGGTCCGTGCTCCGGAGAGGTAGAAGGAGCCGCTGTATAGACGCCATCCTTGCGATGCCACAGATAATCTGTTGCGAAATTAGCACTTCCCTTGATGATATCGTATGCTGTCTCGCTCAGGAACTTCTTATCGCGGTATATTCGTAATAATCCCAGAGATGGGTAGCCAACCATGGACCGGCAAATGGAGAGAAGTTCCAAGACATATCCTCGCTTGCCAGCGGAGAAGTGAAACCGAAGATGTTGCTGGATACAGATGTGGTCCAGCCACGGGTACCATAATATGACTTGGCTGTCTTTTCACCCGGCTTCACCTGTGTCTGGATGAAGTCGAAGAGCGGAAGCTCGCACTCGCTCAGGTTGGTGGTGCAGGCTGGCCAGTAGTTCATCTGGAGATTGATGTTGTTATGGTAGTCAACACGCCAAGGACCATCCACGTTGTTGTGCCATACACCCTGCAGGTTGGCAGGCATATTGCCAGGACGTGAAGAGCAATGAGCAGATAGCGGCCAAACTGATAGTAGAGCTGCTCCAGATAGAAATCCTTAGCACCCTTGCGGTAGTTAGCCAGGCGCTCATCAATAGGCATATCGTTGGCGTTATCCACATCATTCAGATTCAGGCTCACGCGATTGAACAGACGGCTGTAATCCTTGTAATGCTCATCGAGCAACTGCGCATAGCCCTTGCCCTCTGCCTTGCTCACCCAGTCGTGGGTAGTAGCCAGCGGATCCACGCCCACGTAGGTCTTAGGATCGTTGTAGTCAGGGTTATTGTTTGCCTTGTAATCGGTATCGGCAGAAATGAGGAATACCACCTCGTCGGCACCCTTCACGGTCAGCTTTCCTCCTTCGTTAGAAAGGCTACCGCCCTTGTTGATGGCACGGATGCGGATGGCATACTGCATATCGTTGTTATCGAGACGGGCATCCCAGAGCAGACCGTTCTTGCCGTCAGCCACCATCTTGCCTGTAGAGACAGGGTTAGCGCATAAGAGAATACGAGATTCTGCTTACCAGGACGGGAAGCCTTATATCGGATAGCCATCACATTGGCTGGATAAGAGATGAAATATTCACGCTGATAGCTCACTTCATCCTTGACGAAAGAAACGGTAGCCAAAGCTGAATCGAGCGACAGGGCACGGCGATATTTCGACATACCCACGGTGCTCAGTCCGGTCTCGATATACGCCTCGCCCATCGTGGTAAAGCTACCGAAACGGAATGGATCCTCGGCATAAGACTCGTATGGAACCGGACTGTTGAAGTTCTTGCGGGTGAGCTGCGAAGCCTTCTCCCAGTCGTTGGCAGCAAAGGCATCTCTGATTTCCTGCATCACATGGGCAGAATTCTTGTTCACATCCCAATAGTAGCAGCGCCCTTCTTGGTGTTCGGACCGCCACGCCAGAGCGTCTTCTCGTTCAGGGTGATACGTTCGGCCTCAACCGATCCCAGGATATTGGCACCAATGCTTCCGTTACCTATCGGCAATGACTTTGACTCCCAATCCGAATCCGGATTGCGGGCGGTATCACCAGCCGAGATTGGCTTTTTGTGCGTCCATTTCTCAGGATGGCCTCCATACCAAACTTGCTGTCCCTTCAGGGTAACAGGCGTGTCGAACCAGTAAGACAATGCTGTCTTCTGCTGTGCGGTGGCAGAAAGTGCCCCCAGCATCATAAAGGTTAAAATAGATACGGTTTTCTTGTTCATTATATATTATATTTAGTCTGATTACTTATTTTCAGATAATCGCTACAAAAATACGATTAAAAATCGACATATCCAAATATAGGGTCATAAAAAACGAGGATAGCCAGCATTTTTTCAATACTTGCTATCCTCGTCTTGCTATTTCATATCGTTCCGGGTGGCTTAATACCACTGTACAGCATTCGAATAACCGCTTCGCTTGTCATACTTCAGGGCATCCGTCAATGTGGCTGCATTGCATCGGAAGGTGAAGTTATAGCTGGTATATGGCGCCAGCACTACCGAACAGCTCATGTTGAAGCAGTGCAGGTCACGGGCCAGACTTGCAGTGGTCATACTCAGCTTATGATTATCAAAATCATAACCGGAAGAGAAGCTGATGTTCCATCCGTCGCTGATACGAACGTTACCGCTCATATTCAGGTTCTGGGTGAACTTGTATGGATATCTCATCGATTTCTCGTTGAACTTCTCTCTTCGGGTATCCTCACGCATGGTGACACCATATCCGAAGGTGAGCGACCATGGCATCTTGAATGCCATATAGCCGTCGGAATCGGTCTTGGCTTTTCCGCCACCGCTCTTCTTGGCTCCCGTCTTTCCCTTCTCCATACTGTCGTCCACGTTGCTCTCTATGTCGGTATCCATACCTTCATCGTCATCGTCCTTGCGCTTGTTCTTGTCCTTGTCGTCCTCATCACTGCCTCCGCCGAAGAGTTTCTTCAGTTTCTCAGGATTCAGGGTGAACGAGAAGTTCTGCGACATACCCTGGAATCGTCCGAACTACCTTGCCCCACTCGGTGTGGTTGCCGACATATACGTTGCCGTTCTCATCCATCTCGTAGGCGTAGGTGGCAAACACGGCGTTCATGTTGAAGGTATAGTTCTTCCACCACTTCAGTCGCAGTTTGATGTTCATATCACTCCAAGGGCGCACCTTGGCAGCGGTGTTGTAGCTCATACTCACATCAAACGCATCAATGAGGCTCACCTTCTTCAAGCTGTCGTTCTTATCCCTCCATTTCATCTCCAGGTTGTTGCCCAGAGTGAAGGAAATGTTACCACTCTTACCCTTGCCCGGCACACCGTAGAGGGCATTCTGATATGGCGAATAACTTACCAGCGATACATTGCCGTCGGCATCAGTCTTCTGATAAGTATCCCAGTAGCGTAATGCGATGCTCCGAAATCAGGTGCATAGCTGAAGCTTACCGTCGGGGTAATCACGTGGCGGATCCTGTCTATCCTGTTGCCGAACAGCTTGCGGTTAGGAATCCAGAAGCCGTAAAGCTTGGTAGAGAGTCCTATGCTCATGTTCCAGTTATATACGTTGTGGAATCCGTAGGTGGTATCACAAACCTCTTTCTGCGCAGTGGCATCCCACGATTTCTCCACCTTGTTGGTGTACATACGGTCGGTGAAGTTGAACGAAGGATTCACGTTGAGATATTTGAAGAGGGTGAAGGATGCACTCACCGGAATCTGATGCTGCCATCCGTTTCGCCAGTCCTTGATGAGCGAACTGTGCATCAGCTTATCCTCCTTGGTATTGATACTGTTGGAGATATGTCCGGTATAGCTCATGGCTATCTTCTCGTACCATTCTCATCACCCACCATCTTCTTTCTGCGGAAAGGATAGAAGCGGGAGATACTGATGTTCAGGTCGGGCAAGGTCATCGCTATGGATGAGTCACACATATTCTGCGAAAGGTTTGCCGTAGAACTGAGCGACATTCCGATGCTCGAGAAAGTGGTGCTCCAGCTTACGGAAGAGGTTCTCGTACTCTGCGTCATCGTCTGAGGATTATAGAGCGAGTTGAGGTTGTTGCGCTCATAGCTCGATGTGGCGAAGTTGACGCTTGCCGAAAGCGAACTGAACGGATTTGCCTTGGAATCCTGTCGGTGACTCCACTGCACCTTGAAACTCTCCTGCTTGGTGAAGTCAGGCATTCCCTTGTCACCCGTCTGCGTATCCTGGTAACTGAAGTAGAAGGAACCGGAATACTTGTATCGCTTGCGGTAGTTGCTGGCTGCAGAAAGTCCCCACGAACCCTTGGTGTAGATTTCTCCCAGCAGTTTCAGATCCCACTTGTCGCTGATGGCGAAATAATATCCACCATCACGGAGATAGAAACCACGGTCGCTCTCATCACCATAGGTAGGCATGATGAAACCGCTGCTGTAGCTCTTGGTGAACGGGAAGAATCCGTATGGGATACCCAGCGGCATCGGCACATCGCAGACCACGAGATAGGCGGGGCCGAAGATGACATCCTTGCCGGGCGCACCTTGGCTCTGGAGAGCGAGATGTAGAAGTCGGGATGCGGATCATCGCAGGTGGTATATCTGCCATGCTGCAGATAGATGACACCCGAAGAATCTCGCTTCGACTTCATACCGGTGAGGAATCCATCCTGCTGTTCGGTATATACATTATTAATAAGGGCCTTCTTGCTCTTGAAGTTGAACTTGATGGTATCGGTATCATAGGTATCATTGCCCATCTTGAAGACCGGTTTTCCCTTGATGCCTCCCTCAGCCATCGAGTCCTTGGTACCGCTGGCTCTCACATTGCTCTTGTCCAGATCCATGGAGATGCGGTCGGAGGTAAGATCCATGTTCTCGTACTTCACGTTCGAGTTTCCATAGAGATGCGCCACCTTGTGGTGGGCATCATATACCAGCGAGTCGTCGGCCTGATACTGTACAGGTGCGTCGATGCCTCCCGACTTCTTTCTGTTGATACTGTCGAGTCGGATACTGTCATCCACCACCTTATTATGTTTCCATATAGCCTTCTGCAGCGAGTCCATCTGGGTGGTATCGGTCTCCGTACTGATGATTTCATTGCCGAGCGAATCGACAAAGACGGAGTCGCCCACAGCCACGGCAGTAGAATCCACCTGAGCCTTCTTGTCTTTCTTTTTAGAAGGCATACCCGGGTTTGCCACCATCATGCAAGAGATGGCAGCAAACATCAGTGCAGCTATAGTTGATTGTTTTCTCATTCAGAAATTATTGTTAAGAAGTCACCCAACTGAACTTCTATCCTATTTCAAACATCCGCTCCCATTCCTGGAAGCGCTTTACTCCTTCCTCGCCAAACTTAGCGAGACTTTTCTCTGCCTTTTCGATACTCTTTTCTTTGTCGAGATGAGTCTTGCTGAAGAATTTGTCAGCATAGCAGATTACCTTCTCCTCCATGGTTTCCGGCAGAAAATCCTGGTGAGGCAGTGGCAGTTGCTGCTTCTCGATCTGCTCTTTCGTAATGCCGGCACCGGTGTGGCGCTCGCATACCCGAGCATGTCGCTCACATCCTTCCTTGCGCAGCAGTTCGGCACCAGTCGGCCATGACAGATGTAAGGCTGCGAACCGAAACAGTGAATGCCAGGAGCATCGGTCTGAAAGATTCCGATATCGTGAAGCATGGCTGCTTCCTCTATAAACCGGGCATCCAGATGCAGTTCGGGATGAGACGAAACAATCTGTAGCGCTTTTCGCGCTACAGATTGACTATGTGTGATGAGGATACGGCGAAGCTCTGTATCCTCAGGATAATACTTATCAATAATTGCTTGATAATCCATAAATTCAATGTTTACTCAGCGTTGCGCTCAATGTAAGCGATGACATCACCCTTGCGGATCTTGCTGCCCTGCTTAGCATTGATTTCCACGAGCTTACCACCCAAAGCGGCAGGAACTGTCTCAAACTCACCCCATGGAGCGAGGATGTAGCAGAAGGCATCACCTTCCTTGTACTCCTTACCGATGAATGGCTCTACAGCTGGCTGGCACTCGCCCTCGCCCTGGAACTCCCAGAAATCTGACCGGCTACTGGTGCTACGATAGCATCAGCTTGGCATGCTTGAACTCTGCGAGCTGAGCAGGAGTCAAGGTGCTGCCGAGCTTGGCATCCTTTGCTTCTGGAGGTCAGCCAGGAAGTTCTTCTTTGCCTGACCGCTCTTGAAGTTGCGATACTGCTCTGGGTGCATAGCGAGTTCGAAGAGCTCCTCATCGTCCTGACCATACTCCCAACCGTTCTCGTCCATCTCCTTCTTGAAGTCATCGAGTGCGTTGCTGAGCAATGTGTGAGCATCTACATCTGTAAACTCACGACCCTGCTTCTTGGCAAGCTCTACGAGTTCTGGATCAATCTTTCCAGGAATCTTACCACTCTTACCGAGGATCATACCCCACATAGAATCGTCCATCATTACGAAACGGCCCTTGCCCTGCTCCATGGTAAGGAGGTCATCAATGAAATGTTCTTTACATACTGGCTGAATGGTGTTACCAATGGAGGATAACCTACGCGTGGCCATACATACTCTACCTCGTCGAAGACTTGATCAGGAGGTCATCCATAGACAACTCTTCCTCACCCTTCTTCTTGCGGATATTGTTGATAGTCTGACGCATACCGCCGAGGTCTGCCATCATAGAACCCATCATACCGCCAGGGAGACCGCAACCGAGCAACAATGAAGACATGATCTTGTTACCTGGATTGATGAAATATCCGAGCCATTCGTCGATGAACTCCTGAGTCATGGCACGAGCCTTCATATAAGCGTTCATATTGATCTCAGGCACCTCAAAGCCTCGTTCTTCAACATGCTGATAACAGAGATAACGTCTGGATGAACCTTACCCCATGACAATGCTCGATGGCTGTATCGATGATGTCGGCACCATTGTTGCAGACCTCGAGGATAGAAGCCATAGAGAGACCAGGACCAGAGTGACCGTGGTACTGGATGATGATCTCAGGATACTTGTCCTTGATCATCTTGGTGAGCTTGCCGAGGAATGCAGCTGACCGATACCAGCCATATCCTTCAAGCAGATTTCCTCAGCACCGGCAGCGATGAGCTGGTCGGCGATGTTCATATAATATTCGAGTGTATGTACTGGAGAGTTGGTGATACAGAGTGCACACTGTGGAGTCATGCCACCTTCCTTAGCCCACTTGATAGAAGGAATGATGTTACGCACATCGTTCAAACCATCGAAGATACGGGTGATGTTGGTACCCTGCTTAGCCTTCACCTTGTACATCAAGGCACGTACATCGTCTGGCACAGGATACATACGAAGAGCGTTCAATCCACGGTCGAGCATTGTGAGTCTTGATGCCCACCTCGTTGAATGGCTTACAGAATGCACGAACTGCATCATTAGGATTCTCGCCAGCGAGGAGGTTAACCTGCTCGAAAGCACCACCATTGGTCTCTACACGGCTAAAGCAACCCATCTCAATGATAACTGGGGCAATCTTAGCCAACTGATCCTTACGTGGCTGGAACTTACCAGAACTCTGCCACATGTCTCGGTAAACGAGACTGAACTGAATTTTCTTCTTCATTCTTATTATTAAATTTTTTATTTCCTAAATTTATATATAAAATAATGTGTATCTCCTGCCCCGAGCCTCATTACAAACCAAGGCATTCTATACCAAGGTGCAAAATTAGACAAAAAAATCGAGAAATCAGTCATTTCCCACAATTTATTATGGTTTCGGCACCGAAATTATTAATTATTAACTGAACTCTCACAAGTGTGTACGCCATACGCACAGAAGAGGCAGAAGCTCCCAGCTCAGGGCATCACCCTGGTTACAACGGGCTCAAACCATACGCCCTGAACCAACGGTCACCGGCGCGTAGCGGAAAGGTAAAGGGCAAAAGCTTTCCCTTAACACAAACTTTTAAAGCAAAAACAACAAAAAATGGCCGTAAAATTTTGTATTGTCTGCTTTTCTCTGTATCTTTGCATCCGTTTTTGAAATTTAGTTCAATCAATAGGATAATACAAAAAAACAGATATGACAAATAATACGAACAAACACACCTTGCCAATCTGGACAGAGGTGGAATACACAGCATTATGTAAGAACCCGTATCTATCTACTCCTTTCTTCATCCCAAAGGAATCGAAGGTTTTCCTTTGCAAGAAAGACGGAAGCAGAGAGAAACAGAGAATGATCTTCCTGGTCTTCAAATCTACTGCTGCCGCAGAAGAAGACGAATGGGAAGATGACCCAATGCCGGGAGAAATGTGGGTAAAACCTCTGGAAGATGATGATACCGAGGTATATGAACCTGCCAAGGTTATCTATCTGGGACAGGACATCGATGATTTTATCCAGGTGACCAGCGAGGACGAAAACACCATCACTTTTGATATCTACTGGCGCCATGGCGACGTGAAGGTAGAAAAGGCAGAGAAGACCGACGACGGCTTCGTCTGCAAGAAAGAGGACTTCGGTGACGAAGGCTTGCGCCTCACTCTGATTCCGGAAGAGGGAAATCCTTTCTCTCTCAATATTCAGATTCCATACATCGGCTTCTCGCTCTACGACAGTGAGGGCAACAAGGTACACAATGAACTGGAGGTGGCTCACGACAAGGTAGATGAGTATCGCTATGAATTTGTAGGTGATGACAACAACGACCGCTTCACCTTGCAGTTAGACGACAACAAACTGGTTTATATCTGCGTGCTCCGTCATGAGGATGCCCAGCTGGTGGTTCGCGACCAGCGCCAGCGCCTTGCCGTAGTAGATCAGATTCCGTCTGAGGGAAAATTGAGCGAGCTGATGATGAATGCCCATTCTGCCCTGATCAAGAACAAGAACTACCGCTGGCGCATCAACATTGCCGGCAGCAGCATCGCCCACGAGGTGGAGCTGGAGATTACCCCAGAAAGTCTCGTTGCCTTCATCAAGGAGCAGATGGCAAAGGCATCGACATCGATACCCTGGGACAGAGCCTCATTGCCATGGAGCAGAAGTATGCCTTCCAGTGGTTCTGGCTGAAGGACAGCGACTGGAGTCATGATGATCCGATGTTCGACATGTTCATGAACCAGCTTGTAGCTTTCTCGTATGTAAGCCAGAAGCCTATCCAGGGCGACCAGTTGCAGGCTCGCAACAACAAGCGCAAGATCAAGCGCTGCGCCAAGCTCATCAAAGCTCACCAGAAGGGCGAGATCAGCCTTTGGGATGAGGATGAGGAGCAGCGCAAGGAGATACTCCATCTCTTCAGCACTTTCCACAGTCCTTTCGTAGAGATTCTGGAGTCATTGAAGGATGAAGAAACTGAAGAAGAAGCATAAGAACAAGAACAACCATGTAAATATAGTTCAACATTCATCTCTATTTTCTCAAACGCCCGAAAAATGGGAATTGAAGAGATGTGATATTTTCCCTTAAGGATTTTTATTTTTATCCTTAAGGGAAAATTTATTTTTCCTTAAGGAAAGAAATATTTTCCTTTAAGGGCTTTTTCATACTTACTATAAATTGTTAAGCTTTTTACAAGACATTCACAATCATTCTATATGTTGCTACAGAATTTCCAGCAGCTGCGCAAAGCGGGAGATACGGCGGAGGTTGGGATGTTCAAACTCCTCTATCTTTTCGTGCGCCCAGGTAGTATGGAAAGGGATATGGACGGCAGAGGCTCCGATTTTCAATGCCGGCGCAATATCGCTCTTAAAGCTGTTGCCCACCATAAGAAGCTCTTCGGGCTTCACTTCCATCTCCCGGCAAAGACGGCGGTAAGCTCGGGCTTCTTATCGCTCACGATACTTACCACATCAAAATAGCGCTGCAGCCCCGAACGCCACAACTTATTCTCCTGGTCCATCAGTTCTCCCTTGGTAAAGACAGCCAGCCTGTATCTTCTTTCACCGGAAGAACCATCCTCCTGCCCAGTTCTCATTTCACGGATGCGGGCAAGAGTAGCCTCAACACCCTCCAGCGGTTTGGCATCAAGATGCAGGAGACTCTTGCCAAGATCCAGAATCTGAGCAATGACATTCGCCTCCACCTTGCCATGACTCACCCTGATGGCATTTTCTACCAGCGAAAGGGTGAAAGCCTTGCAGCCATATCCCAAGTCTGCCATATTCCGGCTCTCCGTTTCAAAGAGGGCTGCAGAAATCTCCTTCTCCTTGCCATAAGCAGAAAGAAGCTCGCAATATTCATGCTCTACATCCTCAAAGTAATTCTGCAATGCCCAGAGCGTATCGTCGGCATCGAAGGCTATCGCCTGATATCTTTCAGTTTTTCCATTCTATGATTTCTTATACATTATTATATACTACTTTGCTATAAAAACAAGTGCAAAGATAATGCTTTCTTTCTAAAAAATCGAAGAAAAAATTTTTTAACAGGATTGTAACACCTGTTTAAATCACCTGTAACATCCCTTACGTACCTTTGCAACCGAAAACGAGGGGAAAAAATAAACAATAAACATTAATATAATAATGAGTACGATTTATCTTTGTATTGTGATCTTCCTGCTCTGTCTGGCAGTGTTTGATCTCTTTGTGGGAGTCAGCAACGATGCTGTCAACTTCCTGCAATCTGCCATCGGAGCTAAGGTGGCTAAGTTTCGCACTGTGCTGATCATCGCTTCCTGCGGTGTGGTACTGGGTGCCATTATGTCATCGGGAATGATGGATATTGCCCGACATGGTATCATGAGTCCAGATCACTTTACCTTCGAGGAAGTGATGACGCTCTTCCTAGCCGTCATGGTGACGGATATCATCATTCTGGATGTGTTCAACACGCTGGGTATGCCAACATCAACCACCGTTTCGCTGGTGTTCGAGTTGTTGGGAGGAGCCTTCATTCTTGCTACATTGAAGATGTATGGCGACGACAGCCTCAACTATGGCGTACTGCTCAACAGCAACAAAGCCTTGGAGGTTATCATGGGTATCTTCTCATCTGTTATCATCGCCTTCATATTTGGTGCTTTCGTGATGTGGCTTTCCCGCATCATCTTCACCTTTAACTATCGCAAGCATTCACGCTACAGCATCGCCATCTTCGGTGGTATCGCCTTCACAGCCCTCTCTTACTTCATTTTCATGAAGGGATTGGGTAAGAGTCCTTACCTGCCAGCAGAATGGCGCGATTATATCGACCAGAACCTTGGCTTGCTGCTCTGCATCACCTTCGTGGGTTCTGCCATCGTAATGGAGTTCCTGCATCTCTGCCGCATCAACATCTTCAAGTTTACCGTATTGATGGGTACTTTCGCCCTGGCTATGCTTTCGCCGGCAACGACCTGGTGAACTTCATCGGTGTGCCTCTTGCAGGTCTTTCTTCTTATCAGGACTATATGGCAAATGCCAACGGTGCTACTCCAGACCAGTTTATGATGACTTCTCTGATGGATAGCGCCAAGACTACTCCAGTATATCTTCTCGCTGCCGGTGCCGTGATGATCATCGCCATGGCAACTTCCAAGAAGGCTCAGAACGTAATCAAGACTTCTGTGGATTTGAGCCGTCAGGACGAGGGTGACGAGATGTTCGGAAGTTCTTCTGCAGCCCGCGTCATCGTCCGCAACTGTCAGGCTACAGATTCATGGTTGAAGAAGTTTATGCCAAAGGCACTGATGAACTGGATCAACAGCCGATTCGACAAGAACAATGTAGAGCTGGAAGAGAGCGCTGCCTTCGACGTGGTTCGTGCAGCCGTAAACCTGGTATTGGCAAGTATGCTCATCACCATCGGTACCAACCTGAAGTTGCCACTCTCTACTACATACGTACCTTTATGGTAGCAATGGGTTCTTCACTTGCCGATAGAGCTTGGAGCCGTGAGAGTGCCGTGTTCCGTGTAACCGGTGTATTGAGTGTGATTGGTGGATGGTTTATCACAGCCGGTGTAGCTTTCGCAGCCTGTGCCATTGTCTGCCTCATCATGCACTTCGGCGGTGTAGGAATCCAGAGCTGCTTCATGGCATTGGTTATCTTCCTGCTCATCCGCAGCAACATCCAGTATAACAAGAAGGCAAAGGAAGAGAGCAAGGGCAGCACCTTCCAGTTGATGATGCGCTCACACGATCCAGAGATTGTATGGGATCTGCTTCGTCGCCAGGTATCCCGCACCCAGAGCTTTGTCTGCCACTTTGCACTCAACGAGTTCAACCAGATCATGGATGGTCTTGCCAACGAGAATTCTAAGTATCTCCGTCATGCCAACAAGGATTTGAAGAAGGAGCAGGATATGCTGAAGAAGTACCGTCGCCAGGAGATGCTCGGTTTGAAGAAATCACCTATGGAGATTGCCATCGAGCGCAACACCTGGTTCCATCTGGGAGCCAACAGCAACCAGCAGTTCATCTACTCTCTGCGCCGTATGCTCGACCCAATCAAGGAGCACGTGGACAACAACTTCAATCCACTCCCTGCAGAATACACCAAGGAGTTTGCTCCTGTACGCCAGAAAATCAACGACCTGATGCGTATGAGCTGCGAGCAGATTGAGACCGGCCGCTACGAGAACTACCGCGAGATTCTCGCCGAGGCAGATGCCTGCAAGGATGAGCTCAGCGTACTTCGCAAGAAGCATATCGACCGCATCCAGCATCTTTCAGATAATTCCCTGATGCAGATTTCGCTGGTTTACCTGAATGTACTGCAGGAAAGCCAGGAGTTCCTGAGCGTGATGAGACACCAGCTCAGAGCTGCCAAGAAGTTTATGGAGAAATAAGCAAAAAGAATACGCCACTATTAATCAAGAGGGTGTGTCATAAGCTCATGACACACCCTCTTTTCTTTCATCTTCATCTCTTTTCTTCATCGGATTACGCTGAGTTAACGGAACATTCCTGCTTCACGATTACGCACATAAACGGATTTGGCCTTACGGCCATTGGGCTAGCGCATTAGCATTCCAGCTTTAGGGGGTATCGCCACGACCGTCAGGTCGAGTTTCCGTTTAAATTCCGTAAGTAATCCAAGGAAGGAGGTTAAGGTTCCGTTTATTCCGCATAATCCGATGAATGATGACACACCCTCTTTGTAGTTAAAGAAAGGAATGGTAAGACTTTGTTGCCAAACCCAAAATATAGGTTAAACTTAACTAAAGAATACAAATTATTTTGTTCAATAAGCATTTTATTTGTAAATTTGTGAATAATGAAACAATACAAGAATAACAACAAACAAATACAAAACGATTATGAAACAGATTATCTTTTTTTTATTATACATTTTTTCTACTATCACTATACAGCACAATCATCGACTGTGCCTGACGAAGTTGTCTTTTACGACATTACAAGTGGAGCCCCCTTCACATATAATAAGACTATACAGAAAAGTGGACATATAGAAAACTTTAGTTGTCCCTTTGCCTATGACGTTAAAGTCAAAGATAACCATCTAGAGTTTTCAATCACAAACGAAGATTTCAAATGGTATATTGTCAGAAAATATCCAGAGAAATATGTAGATTTTATCATTAACTTTTATGATGGTATTTCACACATAGGTTGCTCATGGCCAAAACCAGGGCATGAAGATTTCTATCTGCCACAAGCATTTTCCTACACCATAAGAATAACATTTTAAGCGATGAAGAAGACAGTTTTTACAATCATATTTCTTTGTTCTGTGCTCATTCAGATGATGGCACAGAACAAGATACTTGTGTCGGAACGTATATTCTTGACTCCTACCCAGGTTTACTACGACAAAAATGACACAGTAGAAATAATCGGGCAAATACTCTCCACAGACTACTCTGACTTCTATCCTTATAGCAGATATGTCTATCTCGAATTATTCGACAAAGACAGCAAGTTAGTTTCAAGGCAAAAAGTAAAATGCAATGACAAAGGCTGTTTTTACGCAACAATGCCTTTAGGAGCAATAAAAGAAAATGGGAAATATTATCTAAGAGGTTACACCCAATTCATGCGCAACCGAAAAAACACCTATTATCCGACAGTTCCACTATATGTAGGAAGTCGCCCAGTTATATCAACAGACAATCATACCATAAAGGCTTCATTCTTCCCTGAGGGAGGGCATTTGGTCAACAACCATAGCCAAAATATTGGCATTTATCTTTGCAACGCCACCAACCAACCTATAGAAACCAACTATTGGATCTTAAAGAATGGAGTTGACACCATTTACAATGGAAAGACTTCTCATTCCGGTTTGAGCATAGCTGCCTTCACCCCAGAAAAAAAACGCCAATTACACCTTGCAAACTCCCCAAAACAAGCAGTCGTTCAAAATTCCAAGTACAGAACGAATCCCAACCATTCAAACCACTATTCACAAAAACAGACTTGTTTGTCGTATTCTATCCGAGAATCAAGAAAGCAGCAACACTCCTTTACATCTGTTTATCTACCACAATAGCTTTGGACTAAAAAAAATGAGCATAGACAAGGGACTAGCCGTTGCCGACATAACAGGATGCACGTCTGGAGTTCTTACCATTTGGCTTACAGATGAGCAACAAATTCCTATTGCACAAAGAGTACTGTGGACTTCCGACATCAAGGATGCTACCGAACTAGAAATGAAGTCAGTTTTTCGTATGAACGAGAAATTATCATTCTGCCTGAATGATACAGTTCCAGGCAGCCAAACTTTCGTCCGCATAGTACCTGCATGGGATTCTCAAAGCATTAGTTCCTATGCTATGTTGAATTTTACCAACGAGCTTTCATCGTCCCTCCCCTTTCCACCATATTACTATGAAGAAGATGAAAAAACAGAAGAAAAGACTTGTCTTCTTGGCTTCTCTCTGCCAAACAATCTATGATTGGAATAGATATTCTGAAAGAAGACTCCATCACTTATCCCTTCCCAATAGAGGCTGGGCTTGTGGTATCAGGCACTATATCGCAAGACCATCATCCTTTGCAAGAAGCCAGTGTACAGATTTACAACACAGCAAACCAAGACGCAACAATTACAAAAACAGACGCAAATGGTCACTTTGACGCTCAGTTAAAAGACTATGCGGATGGCACAAAACTCTATATGCAAGCATATAGCAAGAAAGGAGAAACAGGCAATTATCTATATAAACTTGACGAATATGCTTTTCCACCCATCCAACAACCTGAAACCTACTCATCGTATGCTGAGGAGACAAGCAATTCCAATACTTTGGCTTCCTACCATACCAGATTAGACTCCACCAAGACATACAATCTTGATGAAGTAGTAATTGCTCGCCGAACTGCAAACAAAAAGCAATATGAATGGGTCAAGAACAGAAACCCATTTGAATACTTCGACAGAAACTTCTTAGAGAAAAAGCCCAATCTCCAGACATTAAAAGACATTATTATATATACCAATTTAGTAAGTGTTTCTTCCGACAATAATTGTATATCGTGGAAGAGCAACAGGTATGACCACATTCGTCCTACTCGCCTAACCCAAAATGGAGATGCCGTAGTTTTCAGCAGCATAGCTTTGGTTATTAATGGACTAAAAATAAATTATAATATTTCCGACTTTCTCACCATCCTGCTACTGATATAGAATCCGTCGAGTTAGTGAGACCAGGAAAACCATACGCCTTGTATCATGATGCCCCACTTAGGGCTTTTTGATGTAAAAATTCGCTATCTGATAAAGAAAGAGGAAATCTCATCAAACGGTATAACGATTCAGCCACTTGGCATTTCCGTGTCTACAAAAAAACACGAAATCAAGCTGCCACAAGCAGAAGGAAAATACAAGGTGCTAATTGACGTCATATCTCCCGACAGAAGAATAAATTCTTTCGTCAAAGAAATAGAAGTCAAGAAGTAGTTGCAATGAATCAGACCATCTTTCTTGCAAGAATGTTCAGAAAGACAATTTGACACCCTCCACCGACGATTTGACAGAACTTTCCACTTTGGTACGAATATTGCCAACAAGAGAGGTGTAAGCGGACTAACAAGCCGCTACACTAGAGAGTAATAACATAGAATAATAACAAATAAAATAAAATCGGAGGTTAAGATTATGATGTACAGAAATTCTTGGATACCAGAGGTATTTAACGGACTCTTCAACGAAGGTAATATGCAGAAGGCTAATACTACAGCCCCTGCCATCAACGTCAAGGAGTCTTTGACAAAATATACAGTAGAACTTGCAGCTCCAGGAATGCGCAAGGACGACTTTGAGGTAAACCTCAATGAAAATGGCGATCTCCACATCAAGATGGAGAACAAGCATCAGCCTGAGCAGGAGGAGCACGTTTATCTACGTCGCGAGTTCTCATACGCTAAGTTTGAGCAGACCCTGATTCTCCCAGACGATGTCAACAAGGAGAAGATTTCTGCCAGCGTAGCTGACGGTGTGCTCACCATCCAGTTGCCTAAGATGCAGCAGGAAGAGCAGAAGATTGCACGCCAGATTTCAATAGGATAAGTGTTTTTGGTTAGTTTTTCATAAGCAGATTGTTTAGTTTAGGTTTTGGTTGAATAGATTGTTTAGTTTAGGTTAGATTGTTTAGTTAGGTTTAATTGTTAGATAAGTTAGGTTTAGTTAATACATATCGCCCTAAGTGCTAGTGATAGTATTTGGGGCTTTATGCAAAAAAACGGGTAAAGATTTGGCAGTTAGAGAGAAATGTTGTAATTTTGCAGCCCGAATTAAAAAAGTTAGTATAATCCGAGTGCTTGGTAAACCTCGTAAAAAACAAGAAAATGGAAAAGAAAACAACTCAAGTGAGTGTGCTGTTCATGCTTTTCAGCATCCTCTTCTGCGTTTGTCTCATTGCGGCAAACGTGCTCGAAACAAAGCAAATCGCCGTTGGTCCCATCTCTTTGACCGGCGGTCTGATCGTGTTCCCGGTAAGTTACATCATCAACGATGTGGTATGCGAAGTATGGGGCTACCAGAAAGCCCGTCTTCTCATCTGGACCGGCTTCGCTATGAATTTTTTCTTCGTAACTCTGGGTGCCATCTGCGACTGGATACCAGCCGCTCCCTACTGGACCAACGATGCCGGCTTCCATGCCATCTTCGGTCTGGCTCCCCGCATTGCAGCCGCCTCTTTCGTGGCATTCATCGTAGGTTCCTTTGCCAACGCCTACGTAATGAGCGTGATGAAGATCCGAGATGGCGGCAAGCATTTCTCAGCCCGTGCCATCTGGAGTACGGTAGCTGGCGAGAGTTGCGATAGCCTTATCTTCTTCCTCTTGCCCTGGGTGGAATCGTCCCAACTCAGAATTGCCTTGGCTGATGCTCTGGCAGGTGGTACTGAAGACCGTGTATGAAATCATCGTGCTGCCTATCACCATCCGTGTGGTCAATGCGATTAAGAAACACGAGGGCGAGGATGTGTATGACAACAACATCTCCTACAACATCTTCAAGTTAGGGCTATCTAGGATAAAAAGAAAGTCTTTTCAATAGAAGTTCGCCCCACAAAGTTAACATTTAACATTAGAATAAAACAATGGATAGAAAAGAAGATGGGTTGAAGGCACTGGGTGCCAAGACCCAATATAGAATGGATTATGCGCCAGAGGTATTGGAGACCTTCGTGAACAAGCACCCTGGCAATGATTACTGGGTACGTTTCAACTGCCCTGAGTTTACCTCCCTCTGCCCTATCACAGGTCAGCCAGACTTTGCAGAGATTCGCATCAGCTACATTCCAGACGTGAAGATGGTAGAGAGCAAGAGCCTGAAGCTCTATCTCTTCAGTTTCCGCAACCACGGCGATTTCCACGAGGACTGCGTGAACATCATCATGAAGGACCTCATCAAGCTGATGGATCCAAAGTATATCGAGGTAACAGGTATCTTTACTCCTCGCGGCGGCATCAGCATCTGGCCTTACGCCAACTATGGCAAGCAGGAACCAAGTATGAGAAGCTCGCAGAACAGAGATTCGCTACTCACGAATAAAAAACGAAATAAAAAAACTCGGAAGATATCGAAATGTATCTTCCGAGTTTTTATTATGGGAACTGAGGATAATCCTCGAAGCGAGGCTTGCGCTTCTCCAGGAATGCCTTGCCGCCTTCCTGTGCCTCATCCATGGTATAATAGAGCATGGTGCATCGCCAGCCAACTCCTGGATACCAGCCTGACCATCCAACTCGGCATTCAATCCAGCCTTGATCATACGGAGAGCCAAAGGAGAACGCTCCATCATGATTTCAGCCCACTCTACACAGGTATCCTCCAACTGATCGAGAGGAACCACCTTGTTCACCATTCCCATCTCCTCTGCCTCTTTTGCAGAATACTGCTTGCAGAGAAACCAGATTTCACGAGCCTTCTTCTGACCTACCATTCGTGCCAGATAAGAAGAACCGAAACCAGCATCAAAGCTTCCCACCTTAGGACCGGTCTGTCCGAAGATGGCATTCTCTGATGCGATGGTCAGGTCGCACATCACATGGAGCACATGACCGCCACCGATGGCATAACCATTCACCATGCGATAACAGGCTTAGGCAAGCGGCGAATCTGCATCTGCACATCGAGCACGTTGAGACGAGGCACGCCGTCGTTGCCTACATATCCACCCCTGCCCTTCACATGCATATCACCACCGGCACAGAAAGCCTTGTCGCCAGCACCCGTCAGGATAACCACACGGATATCCAGACAGTCACGACAGTAGTTGAAAGCCTGGGCCATCTCCCAGGTGGTCAATGGGGGTGAAGGCATTGCGATAACGCTCACGATTGATTGTAATCTTAGCAATGTGATTATACTCCTCGAAGATGATTTCCTTGAAATCAAAACCTTCTATCTTTTTCCATTCTCTCATATTTGAAAACTATTATAATATTTTTCTATTACCTGATTATCAGTTTCTATATCCGTTAGCACCTCCAGAAGCATCGGTCTGTCAGACTCGGTATGGATGAGCCAGTCGATGCCCTCGTATAACGAACTCATGTCATCGGCATTCTGATAGTCAACATTCTGTGCCTGGCAGATGTGATAAGCCGAGGTGCAATGCTCAGCCATCACCAGTTTTTCACGCGCAGCACTCTCCTTCAATCCCTTGAACTTGGCAAAGATGGCTCCGCCGCCATTGTTCAGCAACAGGATGCGAAGGCTGCCATTGAGATTCTGATTCCAGAGAGCATTCTGATCGTAGAAGAAACTCAGGTCGCCCAATACGCAGAATACCTTCTGCTGGCTCTTGGCATCCGGATGATGATACTCCGAAAGATAGATAGACAAGCCTGCTGCCGTCGACAACGAGCCCTCAATACCATTTACACCCCGATTGCAATGCACATACTGGCGGGCATAGATGCAAGCCAGACGAATAGCCATGCTATTGCCATAAAAGAGACGGCACTCACGAGTATCATCCAGTGAATGAGCCAGATATTCCGCCTGGAAAGCCTTCACAGCTGCCATACTGCTGAAGGACGGTTCATAATCGAAAGCATGACGCTTAGCCGCCCACAATGCTTTCTCCCAACGTTCCTTATACGCATCCACTTCATCCCGATAAACCTGATCATAAGAGGTCATGGCATCTGCCAACTGTGTAGTATCACATGGGAAAATGCGGTCAATACGCATAAAGGTATCGATGTAATCACCATCGGTGCTTGCCCGCCATACCTTCGCCCCCTTCTTTACGGCAAGACGAAGAAACTGTTTCAGACGCTTGCTCACCAAAGTGCCTCCTACATAGAGAATAAAATCGGGCATATAATCCTCGTCATCCCCCATCTTATTCAGCACTTCATCAAAATTGGTAACCAGGAGGCCGCTGGAGAATTCCCGGCATGCAGGATCTTCACTTGATGTGCCCAGAGCCGTCGGTTCGATAAGCGTGACTGCCCATGAATCTATCTGCTTGATGCCGTAAAGCTGACTACATGGGTAATCCTGTCCTACCACAATCATCGGTTTCCTGGCATTCAGGAAATCAAGCATATCACCATAATGGAAACTGCCGCCAAAGAGATTGGACTTCACATAATCCACCCAATGAGTTTTCGGAAGCTTATCTACCGTAAACTGATAAAGCGGTTCGGAAAGCTGAATATTGATATGTACCGGACCTATCTTGCGATGCACGCAATCGATAACCGCTTCGTGCACCAACCGTTCGCAATACCATGCCTGCTCCTCATTGGATATAATCGGAAGATTCACACTCCTGTTGACCATCGTCCCAAAGACATTGGCTTGTGGCAGCGTCTGTCCATCCTGCTGTCCGATCCAAGCTTCAGGTCTATCAGCCGAAATCACGATGATAGGCAGTTTCTGATAAAAAGCCTCACAGACTGCCGGATAGAGATTGAGCAATGCTGAACCAGAAGTAACGCATACCGCTACCGGATCGGGACATGGTGACGGATTACCCAAGGCAATGCCCATAGCCACAAATCCTGCACTGCGTTCATCGGTGACAGGATAGCAGGTAATGCCTTCCATCTCATTAAAATTATGTACGATGGGCGCATTACGACTTCCAGGACAAACCACAACTCTTCTCACACCATGAGATGCGAGAACACCCGTCAGGATATTGACATTATCGATATTACTAAACACGAGAACTTACTTATAATTAAGATTTTATAATTAATCAAAGAAAAACACGTCTGATGAACTGACCATCTCAGCTAAAGCAATACCCGTCTGATGGTCTGCATCTTAGCTTCAGTCTCTTTCCATTCCTTTTCCATCTCGCTCTCCTTGAGCAATCCGCCACCAGCATAGAGTTCACAGGCTCCATCCGGCAGGATGTTCATGCAGCGAAGGGAAACGAAGAGATGGGTCTTACCTTGCGGAGAGACAGGTCCCACAAAACCACTATAATATTTGCGGGGCTGGTGCTCATGCTGCAGGATAAACCGGCGGGCTTCCTCCTTCGGAATACCACAGACAGCAGGCGTAGGATAGAGTGCATCTATCACATCTCCCAACCTACCTTCATCCCGCAGACGGAAACTGATATCCGTACGAAGATGATAGAGATTTGCCGCCATCGTGGTATAAGGTCCCTTGAGCTGATAATCGTCAGCAAAAGCCTTGATGCATCTTCGATATAATCCGTGACATACTGTTGCTCCTCCTGATTCTTATGCGACCATTCCACGCCCTCCACCGGATAATCGGCAACAGTGCGGGACGGTTCCGCCTTCTGGGTACCCGCCAGCGACATCGTACTCATATTTCCCTGTTCTCCCTTGAGCAGAATCTCAGGAGTAGCCATCAGCACATTCCCGACTGCGGGGTATAAACCAGGGAGACGAAGAGACGGGGATACATCCGGCACGCCTTCATGAAGAGACTTTCGAAATTCTTATCAGCAGTTCGCACAGTTGCCTTTCTTGCCAACACAATCTTTCTGAAAGTACCTTTCTCCAATTCCTGATGAAAGCATTCAAAATCTTCGGCATAGGCATCACGATCAGAAGCGTTTCTGCCTGAGTAGAATCAGATGTTGAAATCACTTTTGCGTCAGAGATGGGCAAAAGCTTGCTTTCATCCGGATGAATGAGCAGCACAGGGCAATCGCCGGACGGCGAGAAAGGAGCTATCACAAACCCCTCCTTGCCATTCAGTTCCGCCACCGAGGAGAGCACTTCCGGCTCACCCTCATGCTGCACGGCATAATGAGCATGATGCAGATAAGGCAAACGATAATATGCAAATGCTGTCATACCTTATTCTTCTGTCTTTTTAGATTCCTGCATCTTAGCATCTTTCTTTTTAGGAGTAAACACATAGTTGGTTACCTGTACGGTGCAGATCAATTCATCAACAGCGTTTTTGATTGCAACTTCCAAGTATGCAGGGTTCTGCCTTTGTGAACCAGCTTGGCGTATGCAGTAACCGTATCGCCTTCACTAACAGCCTGTACATGAGTGCCACTCACATTGATACCCACAGCTATCTGACCAGGGCACAGAGCCAAGGATCCGATACCAGCAACATTCTCGCAAGAGCCAGAGAGGCACCTCCACTCAAGAATCCGAAAGGTTGGCGGTTACGCTCATCCACTTTCATGGAAGCCTGAAGCGTATCAGGCTCTGGGGTAGATATGAAATACATGCCGAGAGTCTTGGAAAGTCCATCGGTCTTGCTGATTCTCTTTACTAATTCATCTATGTTCATCCTTTATCAAAATTTAAAGTTGGTCGTTTAGAGGTATGCAAGCTATATCATCACTTAGCTCCTCACCTCATTTTCCTGCAAAAGTAATGCAAATTAAAGACAAAACAAAATAAATAAGTCTTTTTTAATCTTTTAAGCACTTTTTGCTTGGCATTATCGGCTTTTTCCACTATCTTTGCAGCATATTGAAACAACAACAAACAATTTTATGAAAAAATTACTTCTAGGACTATTATGCACCATTGCTCTGGGAGCATACGCTAATCCGGCAGACGATCTTCTGAATCGAATCGACAAAGGGAGCTGCTGCCAAGTTCAAAGACCATCCTTGTAAAATCGGACAAGGATTTCTTCGAGATAGACCAGACAGGAAATGGCAAGAACACCACTGCGCCTAAACCTGCCGGCAAAAACAATCCTATCATCATCCGAGGCAACTCTTGGTCAATATTGCCGTGGGTATCAACTGGTATCTGAAACATCATGCCGGCATCCACATCACCTGGAACAATATGAGTCCAAAATTGCCAAACGTTCTTCCTGCCGTAAAACAGAAAGAGCGCCATGAAACCGACCTCAAGCTTCGCTACGATTTCAATTACTGCACCTTCTCTTATACGATGGCTTTCTGGGACTGGAACCGATGGCAGAAAGAAATCGACTGGATGGCATTGCATGGCATCAACATGCCGCTGGCTGCCGTGGGCACGGAATGCGTATGGCGCAATATGCTTCTGAAACTCGGTTATTCTGAGGAAGAAGTGGGCAAGTTCATCGCCGGACCAGCCTTTCTTGCCTGGTGGGAGATGAACAATCTGGAAGCTGGGGAGGTCCGTTGCCGCAGAACTGGTATAAGCAGCAGGAAACCCTGCAGAAAAAGATTCTTGCCAGAATGAAGGAGATGGGCATGAAACCAGTCTTACCGGGCTATTGCGGAATGGTGCCTCACGATGCCAAAAAGAGACAGGGACTGAACGTGACGGATGCCGGCAAATGGAACGGTTACCAGCGTCCTGCCAACCTCTCTCCTACCGATAGCAGATTTACAGAAATCGCCGATCTATATTATAAGGAACTGACCAAGCTCTACGGAAAATCTGATTTCTACTCGATGGATCCTTTCCATGAGAGTGGAGATGATGCTGCCGTAGATTATGCCAAGGCTGGACAGGCGCTGATGAGTGCGATGAAGCGTGCCAACCAAAAGCTGTCTGGGTGGTTCAGGGATGGAACGAGAACCTCGTCCTCAGATGATAGAAGACTTAAAGGTTGGCGATATTCTGGTACTCGACCTCTTCTCAGAATGCCGACCGATGTTTGGCGGTCCTAGCATTCTGAAGCGGGATGGCGGTTACGGCAAGCATCAGTGGCTCTTCTGTATGCTCGAGAACTTCGGAGGCAATGTGGGACTGCATGGAAGAATGGACCAGCTGCTGAACAACTTCTATCTGGCAACAGGAAAAAAGGGAGAAAGCAATCATAATCGTGAAACGCTCAAGGGTTGGGGCTTCACGATGGAAGGTTCGGAAAACAACCCGGTGATGTTTGAGCTGATGAGCGAACTGCCTTGGCGTGCCGAGAAGACTACCAAGGAAGACTGGCTCAAGGAATACTGCTATGCCCGCTATGGTGTGCACGATGCAACCATCGAGAAGGCATGGGCACTCCTGGCGCAGAGCATCTACAACTGTCCGGTGGGCAACAACCAGCAGTACTCACGAGAGCATCTTCTGCGGTCGCCCTTCGCTCAACAACTTCCAGGTATCCAGCTGGTCGAAGATGCGCAACTATTACGACCCCGAAGATACCCGACAGGCAGCCATTCTCTTTGCCAGTGTAGCAGACAAATACCGTGGCAACAACAACTATGAGTACGACCTGGTAGATATCTGCGACAAGCTCTCGCCGACCAGGGACGCAAACAGTACTGGAAGACCATCGCCGACTATCAATCATTTTCCCGCAAGGAGTTTGACAAGGATGCCGACCGTTTCCTGAAGATGATTCTGCTACAGGACAAGCTGCTCGCCACCCGTCCGGAATTCCGTCTGGGACACTGGATAGAGGAAGCACGCAACCTGGGTAAGACCGCAGCAGAGAAAGACCTCTACGAATGGAATGCCCGCGTACAGATTACCACGTGGGGCAACCGCGTCTGTGCTGATGATGGCGGTTTGCGAGATTACGGACATAAGGAATGGCAAGGATTGCTGAAGGACTTCTACTACAAGCGCTGGAGTACCTATATGAAAGCCCTCGCCGACCAGATGGCGGCTTGCACGAACATCGATTACGAGGCTTTGGGCAGTGGCAAGAATGCTGGCAAGACATCCGCAGAACTCTTCCAACTGGCATTGCCTAGTGCTCCGAAAATCGACTGGTATGCGCTGGAGGAGCCTTGGACCCTGCAGAAGAACCCATACTCATCGAAGCCAGAGGGAAATCCTGCAGACATAGCCAAGGAAGTCATTCATTTCATCAAGTAATTCATGATATCCATCAGATAAATCATGATATTCATCAAGTAAAATATGAACAGATTAAAATCACTCGACGTGATGCGGGGACTCACCGTAGCCCTCATGATATTAGTAAACAATGGCGGGGAGCATAACTACAGTTTCCTGGAGCATAGCAAGTGGAATGGACTCACCCCATGCGATCTGGTCTTTCCTTTCTTCCTCTTCATGATGGGAATGTCCACCTTTCTATCCCTGAAGAAGACTGAGTTCAAGCCTTCTGCCGCCATCTACAGAAAGATTGCCAAGCGAACCATCCTGCTCTTCCTCATCGGTCTGGGCATCAACTGGTTTGACATGATATGCAATGGAGGTGGGCTAGACTTTGCCCACCTCAGAATCTGGCTGTCCTGCAGCGCATCGCCCTCTGCTACGGAGTAGTGGCTATGCTTGCCATCACCCTGAACCACCGTTACTTCATCCATACCATCATCGGACTGATTGTCATCTATATGGGAATCCTGGTATTTGGCAACGGCTATGCATACGATGCCTCCATCAACATCCTGGCACAGGTAGATAGAAGCATCTTCGGCATCGACCATCTCTATCATAGAAGTCCGGTAGATCCCGAAGGACTGCTGAGCACGATTCCAGCCATCGCCCATACGATGATAGGATTCCTCTGCTGCAAATACATCTCCATTGCGGGACAGACTGTAGAATCCAAGATCAAGGTCTTGAAAGTGGCAGGTCTTGTGATGGTAGCCCTGGGATTCGGACTCTCCCTGATAGGTTTCGGAATCAACAAGCGCATCTGGAGTCCCAGCTACGTATTCGTAACCTGCGGATTCGCATCCTGGATATTGGGTATCCTGGTACAGTTTATCGACGGAAGAGGTGCAGCAACCGATTCAGCTGCGACAGGCGACAGCCAGAAAAAAACGCAGAAAGACAACATCCTGACCAGGGGATTGCTCGCCTTTGGCATGAACCCACTCTTTCTCTATGTGATGAGCGAGGCGCTCGCCATCCTCTTCAGCAGCTTCGGCATCAAGGCAGATATCTTTGCCGGCATTCACAGCCTCATCACCGATGATTATGTGGCATCGCTCACCTACGCCCTCTTCTTTGTAGCCATCCACGCCGTGATGGGAGTCTGGATGTATCACAAGAAAATCTTCATCAAACTATAGGCTCGTGCAATTTTTGCATAGATAAATCACCTTATTATATTAAAAAGCATAAAAATAGGGTGCAAGTTCGGAAAATTATTTGTATTTTTGCACCAAAATAAGAAAATATAAAGATATATCTGAATATAATATGAACATTTTAGAGTTAAGCGAACAGGAGATCGTTCGCAGACAGAGTCTTCAGACATTGCGCGAGATGGGCATCGATCCATATCCAGCAGCAGAGTTTCCAACCAATGCATTCAGCACTGATATCAAGGCTGAGTTCAAGGACGAGGACGAGCCACGCCAGGTAGTTATCGCTGGACGTATGATGGGTCGCCGCGTAATGGGTAAAGCAAGCTTCGCTGAGTTGCAGGACTCAAAGGAAGAATCCAGGTCTATATCGCCCGCGACGAGATTTGTCCAGACGAGAACAAGGACCTTTATAATACTGTATTCAAGAAGCTCCTCGACATCGGTGACTTCATCGGCGTAAAGGGTTTCGTTTTCCGTACACAGACTGGCGAGATTTCTGTTCACGCCAAGGAATTGTGCCTGCTCTCCAAGAGCTTGAAGCCACTCCCAATCGTGAAATACAAGGATGGTGTAGCTTACGACAAGTTCGACGATCCAGAGTTGCGTTACCGTCAGCGCTATGTTGACCTCATCGTAAACGATGGCGTGAAGGATACCTTCCTGCAGCGTGCAACCGTACTGCGCACTCTGCGCAGCGTACTCGACAACGCTGGCTATACAGAGGTAGAGACTCCTACCCTGCAGAGCATTGCCGGTGGTGCTTCTGCCCGCCCATTCATCACCCACTTCAACGCACTCGATCAGGATATGTACATGCGTATTGCTACCGAGCTTTATCTGAAGCGCCTCATCGTAGGTGGTTTCGAGGGTGTCTATGAGATTGGCAAGAACTTCCGCAATGAGGGTATGGACCGCAACCACAACCCAGAGTTCACCTGTATGGAGCTTTATGTTCAGTATAAGGACTACAACTGGATGATGGCATTCACAGAGAAGTTGCTCGAGACTATCTGTATCGCTGTCAACGGCAAGCCAGAGCGTGAGATTGATGCAACATCATCAGCTTCAAGCTCCATATCGCCGTCTGCCTATCCTCGATGCCATCAAGGAGAAGACCGGTTTCGACTGCAACGGCAAGACCGAGGAAGAAATCCGCGCATTCTGCAAGGAGAAGGGCATGGATGTAGATGAGACTATGGGTAAGGGTAAGTTGATCGACGAACTCTTCGGCGAGTTCTGCGAGGGAACCTTCCTCCAGCCAACCTTCATCACCGACTATCCTGTAGAGATGTCTCCATTGACCAAGATGCACCGTTCTAAGCCAGGCTTGACCGAGCGTTTCGAGTTGATGGTAAACGGTAAGGAGCTTGCCAATGCATACTCTGAGCTCAACGACCCAATCGACCAGGAAGAGCGTTTCATCGACCAGATGAAGCTTGCCGATAAGGGTGATGACGAGGCAATGATCATCGATCAGGACTTCCTCCGTGCCCTCCAGTACGGTATGCCTCCAACATCAGGTATCGGTATCGGTATCGACCGTTTGGTAATGCTGATGACAGGCAAGACCTTCATTCAGGAGGTACTGTTCTTCCCACAGATGAAGCCAGAGAAGAAGATGCCACAGAGCACCATCAAGGAATGGGAAGAGATTGGCGTACCAGAGGATTGGGCATACGTACTCCGCAAGGCAGGTTTCAACCTCATCTCTGATATCCGTGAAGAGAAGGCTCAGGGACTCCAGCAGAAGATTGGAGAAATCAACAAGAAGTACAAGCTCGGCTATGACAAACCTTCTGTTGACGACATCCAGGGCTGGATTGATCGTAGTAATGTTGAATGTTGATTGTTGAATGTTGAATTATGAGCAGCGCAAAAGATTTACTTATGACCAAGAGTATGGATTTTGCTGTACGCATCGTTAATCTATACAAATGGTTATGTAACGAGAAGAAGGAGTTTGTTTTAAGCAAACAACTCCTTCGTTCTGGTACTAGTATCGGAGCTAATCTTTCCGAAGCTCAGTCAGCAATCAGCAAAGCAGACTTTGCAGCAAAGGTTTACATTTCTCTCAAAGAAGGTAAAGAGACATTATATTGGATAGAGCTTTTATATCGAACTAAATACTTAGACGAAAAGCTATACCTATCTATATATAAGGATGCCAATGAAATGGTAAGTCTTCTTGCTTCTGTCACTAAGAAATTACAACCAGACAGCCATTAAGTCTCACAACATCCAGCATGAAAGGCGTATGCCAACTCAACATTCAACATTCAACATTCAACATTAACATGTATAATTGCGGTAAAATAGCGATATTGGCGGCGGTAGCTGGGCTACAGCAATAGCCAAGATTGTGGTGGGACATACTCATCACATAGGTTGGTATATGCGTCGCGATGACCGCATCGAGGACTTCAAGCGTATGGGTCACAACCCTGCCTATCTGATGTCAGCACGATTCAATGTGGATGAGATATTCTTCTCTTCCGACATCAACAAGATAGTGCAGAACTACGATACACTCGTATTCGTTACCCCATCGCCTTACCTGAAGAACCATCTCAAGAAACTCAAGACACGGATCAGCGACAAGTTCATCATCACAGCCATCAAGGGTATCGTGCCTGATGAGAACCTTGTCTGCTCGGAATATTTCCATCAGGTTTATGACGTACCATACGAGAACCTGGCATGTATCGGCGGTCCTTCTCATGCCGAGGAGGTTGCTTGGAGCGATTGAGTTACCTCACCGTGGGTTGCAGCGACACAGACAAAGCGCATGCCTTCGCCAACGACTGTTTGGCGAGTGAGTATATCAAGACCAAAACTTCCAGCGACGTCATCGGTATCGAATACTCATCGGTGCTGAAAAACGTGTATGCCATTGCAGCAGGTATCTGTGGTGGTTTGAAGTATGGTGACAACTTCCAGGCGGTACTCATGTCGAACGCCGTACAGGAGATGCATCGCTTCCTCACTGCCGTCCACCCTATCGACCGTTGTATGTACGATTCGGTATATCTGGGCGACCTGCTCGTAACGGGTTACAGCAACTTCTCCCGCAACCGCACCTTCGGAACCATGATAGGCAAGGCTATAGCGTGAAAAGTGCGCAGATAGAGATGGAGATGATAGCCGAGGGATTTTTCGGCACGAAGTGTATGAAGGAAATCAATCGCCACATGCACGTCAACATGCCGATTCTCGATGCCGTATATAATATATTGTACGAACGTATCAGTCCGCAAATCGAAATCAAGCTCTTGACCGACTCGTTCAGATAAAGGAGAAACATTAACACATTCATTTAGATATTTAAAAGGAAAAATGAAAAGTATCAGCTTAAACATTACAAAGGCTGCATCATTCCTCGCAGAGGGTGCAGTAAAGGCTTACGAGCCTAAGGTAAAGGCCGCTCAGGAAGCTCTTGAGAACGGCACATGTGAAGGTAACGATTTCTTGGGATGGTTGCATTTGCCATCTTCTATCACTCCTGAATTTCTCAATGAAATCCAGGCTGTTGCCAACACATTGCGCAAAAAGTGTGAGGTCGTTGTTGTGGCAGGTATCGGTGGTAGCTACTCGGTGCACGCGCCGTTATCGAAGGTCTCGGCAACTCTTTCGCATGGCTCGTCAACGATAAGAAGAACCCAACTATCCTCTTCGCAGGTAACAACATCGGTGAGGATTATCTCTTCGAGTTGACTTCTTTCCTGAAGGACAAGAAGTTTGGTGTCATCAATATCTCTAAGTCTGGTACCACAACTGAGACAGCTCTCGCATTCCGTCTTCTGAAGAAGCAGTGCGAGGATCAGCGCGGCAAGGAAGAGGCTAAGGATGTTATCGTTGCCGTAACCGACGCTAAGAAGGGTGCTGCACGTACTTGTGCTGACAAGGAGGGTTACAAGAGCTTCATCATCCCTGACAATGTAGGTGGCCGTTTCTCTGTTCTTACTCCAGTAGGTCTGCTGCCTATCGCAGTAGCTGGTTTCGATGTTAAGCAGCTCGTAGCTGGTGCTGCTGAGATGGAGAAGGCTTGCGGCAAGGACGTTGCTTTCGAAGAGAACCCTGCTGCTATCTATGCAGCTACACGTCAGGCTCTTTATACACAGGCTGGCAAGAAGATTGAGATTGTTTGCAACTTCCAGCCTAAGCTTCACTACTTCGCTGAGTGGTGGAAGCAGCTCTATGGTGAGAGCGAGGGTAAGGACCAGAAGGGTATCTTCCCTGCAGCTTGCGACTTCACTACCGACCTTCACTCTATGGGTCAGTGGATTCAGGAGGGCGAGCGCTCTATCTTCGAGACTGTCATCAGCGTAGAGACTCCTAACGAGAAGTTGCTCTTCCCTCACGACGATGAGAACCTCGACGGTTTGAACTTCCTTGAGGGCAAGCGTGTAGACGAGGTGAACAAGATGGCTGAGCTCGGTACACGTCTGGCTCACGTTGACGGTGGTGTTCCTAACATCCTGGTTAACGTACCTGAGTTGAACGCTTACTACCTCGGTCAGTTGATCTACTTCTTCGAAAAGGCTTGTGGTATCAGTGGTCTCCTGGAAGAGGTGAACCCATTCAACCAGCCAGGTGTTGAGGCATACAAGAAGAATATGTTCGCATTGCTCAACAAGCCAGGTTATGAGGCAGAGAGCAAGGCTATCCAGGAACGTCTGGCTAACGAGAAGTAATTGATGAAAGAAATTATTTCAAAATACTTAAAAGACCACGCTTTGGGGAATTCAACCCTAAAGCCGTTCTTTTTGATATGGATGGCGTATTGTATAACAGTATGCCCAATCATGCCGTAGCATGGCAGGAGTCGATGAAGCAGTTTGATATCCACATGACTGCCGCCGATGCCTATGCCACCGAGGGAGCCCGAGGTATCGACACCATCCAGATGATGGTAAAGAAACAGAAGGGTATCGACATCACACTGGATGAAGCACAGAAGATGTATGATGTAAAGACCGACATCTTCCACTCCATGCCTACCGCCGAGATTTTCCCTGGTGTGAAGGAAATCATGCAGAAGATCAAGGAAGCCGGTATGCAGGTAGGAGTCGTAACGGGCAGCGGTCAGCGCCCACTCATCCTGAGACTTCTCAACGACTTCGGCAAATATCTCGATGAAGAGCATATCGTAACTGCTTATGATGTGAAGCGAGGCAAGCCAAATCCAGATCCTTATCTGATGGGATTGCAGAAAGCTGGCAACCTGCAGCCTTGGGAAGGCATTGTGGTAGAGAATGCTCCTTTGGGCGTTCGTGCCGGTGTAGCAGCCAACATCTTCACCGTAGCCATCAACTCCGGTCCTTTGCCAGATACAGAATTATCTGATAAAGGCAGCAACCTGCTCTATCATCAGATGACAGAGTTCTGCGATGACTTTGGAAACTTGATTGATGCAGCAAAAGAAACAGGCAATAAATGCCGAAGGAAACAGAAAAAACGGGTAAGTAACGCAAACCCGTTTTTATTATCTTTTTTTCTTCATCTTTCAAGTAACTTTTTTGTAACTTTCTTGCATCTTTCGCAAAAAAGCTGTAAATTTGCAGCACATAAATAAATCAAAACGGCATAAACAATTAAAACATCAATCCAATTTAACTATCAAGGTATATGAAACATTTCAAATTAATGATGCTCGGCCTTGCCTTATCTGCAGGATTCACTACCCAGATACAGGCACAGGAAGCACAAAGCTTCGTTCACCAACAGTCAAACACAGAAGATTACGTCTGGCCAACAGATCCACAAGTATTAACCAAACTCAAGCATTGGCAGGACCAGAAGTTCGGTGTATTGATGCACTGGGGACTCTATAGCGTACCTGGTATCGTAGAATCCTGGTCAATCTGTTCGGAAGACTGGATTGTACGTGAGCGCAAACCAACCTACGAGGAGGACAAGGCATGGTACTGGAGTCAGAAAGATTCCCTCAATCCAGTGAACTTCGACCCTAGCAAATGGGCTGACGTGATGAAAAAGGCAGGTATGAAGTATATGATCTTCACCACCAAGCACCACGATGGCTTCTGCATGTTTGATACCAAATATACCGACTTCTCTATCGCCCATGGACCTTTCGGCAAGGATCCACGCCACAACATCGCCAAGGAGGTATTCAATGCCTACCGAAACAAGGGATTCATGATTGGCTGTTATTTCTCCAAACCAGACTGGCACAGCAAATGGTTCTGGAACCCTTATTATGCAACCCCTAACCGCCGCATCAACTACAAGAAACAGCAGCATCCAGATTGGTGGCAGAACTACCGCAAGTTTACCCAGAACCAGCTCAACGAGCTGACCACTGATTATGGCAACATCGATATCCTGTGGCTCGATGGCGGATGGATTACCGGCGAGGAAATCGGTCTTGATACCATTCTGGTAGATGCCCGCAAGCGCAATCCGGGTATGATCAGTGTAGATAGAACCATTCGTGGAAAGAATGAGAACTACCAGACTCCTGAGCAGGGTATCCCAGCCAAGCAGCTCGATATTCCTTGGGAAAGCTGCATCACCCTGAGCCATGCCTGGGGATGGACACCAAATGCTAAGTTCAAGTCACCTAACAAGGTGATAGGTATTCTCTCAGAAATTGTAGCAAAGGGCGGATGTCTCGCACTCGGCGTTGGTCCGAAGGCAGACGGAACCCTGCAACCGGAAGTTGTGAAAAACCTCCTGCAGATAGGAAACTGGCTCAACAAGAACGGTCAGGCTATTTACTCTACCGTCAATGCAGCCCACTATAATGATGGCAAGGTATGGTTTACCGCCGACAAGAACGGCAAGACCCTCTACGCCATCTATGCACTGGAAGATGGAGAGAAGACTCCTAAGACCATTACCTGGACAGAAAACAAGCCTAAGGGTAAGCTGATTCTGCTGCAGAACGGCAAGTCTGTCAAGTACACCATCAAGGCAATCAGGTAACCGTTACCCTTCCATCCGGACTCAAGAATGAACCTCTGGCATTCAAGTTTAATTCTAAATAAAGAAAAACAAATATAAAAAAAGCATAAAGGTAGTGATAAGATTCAGTTTTTATCACTACCTTTGTGCTTATAATATAATGTATATAAAATATAGTAACTATAAAAACTTAAATAACAAGAATTATGAGTAACTATCCTAAAATCGGTATCCGTCCTACCATTGACGGACGTCAGGGAGGTGTACGAGAAAGCCTCGAGGAAAAAACCATGAATTTGGCTAAGTCTGTAGCCAAACTGATTTCAGAGAATTTACGTAATGGCGACGGCTCTCCTGTAGAGTGCGTGATTGCTGACAGTACCATCGGCCGTGTAGCAGAAAGTGCAGCTTGCGCTGAGAAGTTTGAGCGCGAGGGTGTTGGCTCTACCATCACCGTTACTTCCTGCTGGTGCTATGGTGCAGAAACTATGGATATGAACCCACACTGGCCAAAGGCAGTTTGGGGATTCAACGGTACAGAGCGTCCAGGTGCTGTTTATCTGGCTGCTGTTCTCGCAGCTCATGCCAGAAGGGATTGCCAGCTTTCGGCATCTACGGTCATGATGTACAGGACTTGGAAGATGACTCTATCCCGGCTGATGTAGCAGAGAAGATTCTGCGCTTTGCAAGAGCAGCTCAGGCAGTAGCTACCATGCGTGGCAAGTCTTATCTCTCTATGGGTAGTGCCTGCATGGGCATCGCCGGTTCTATCGTTGACCCTAACTTCTTCCAGGAGTACCTCGGCATGCGCAATGAGAGTGTTGACCTTACTGAGATCATCCGCCGTATGACAGAGGGTATCTACGACCCAGTGGAGTATGAGAAGGCTATGGCTTGGACCGCGAGCACTGTATGTGCAATGAGGGTGAGGACATCGCTAACCATGAAAAGGCAAAGACCGCGAGCAGAAGGATGCCGACTGGGAGTTCATCGTGAAGATGACTATCATCATGCGTGACTTGATGCACGGTAACCCAAGACTGGAAGAGTTAGGTTTCAAGGAGGAAGCTTTGGGACACAATGCCATCGCCGGTGGTTTCCAGGGACAGCGCCAGTGGACAGACTTCTATCCTAACGGTGACTATCCTGAGGCTCTCCTCAATACTTCATTCGACTGGAATGGTATCCGTGAGGCTATCATTCTCGCTACAGAGAATGATGCAGGCAACGGCGTAGCTATGCTGTTCAACCACCTGTTGACAGGTCGTGCTCAGATCTTCAGCGACGTTCGTACCTATTGGAGTCCAGAAGCAGTGAAGCGTGTTACCGGTAAGGAACTTACAGGTCAGGCAGCTGGCGGTATCATCCACCTGATCAACTCTGGTGCTACCACACTCGACGGTACTGGTCAGGCTACAGATGCAGAGGGCAACCCAATCATGAAGCAGCCTTGGGAGATGACCGAGGAGGATGTAGATAAGTGCTTGAAGGCAACTACCTGGTATCCAGCTAACCGTGACTACTTCCGTGGCGGCGGTTTCTCTTCCAACTTCCTCAGCAAGGGCGGTATGCCTGTAACCATGGTTCGTCTGAACCACGTAAAGGGTCTTGGTCCTGTGCTCCAGTTGGCAGAAGGTTGGACTGTAGAGATTGATCCTGAGATTCACAAGGTTCTCGACAAGCGTACAGACCCAACATGGCCTACTACCTGGTTCGCACCACGCCTTTGCGACAAGGCTCCATTCAAGGATGTATATTCAGTGATGAACAACTGGGGCGCAAACCATGGTGCTATCAGCTACGGCCATATCGGTGCCGACCTCATCACCCTCTGCTCTATTCTCCGCATCCCAGTATGCATGCACAACGTAGAAGACGACAAGATCTTCCGTCCTGCATCTTGGAACGCATTCGGTATGGACAAGGAAGGTGCAGACTTCCGTGCTTGCAAGAACTACGGTCCTATATATAAAATAAGGTGTAACACCATCAGTACGAATATCATTCAAATAG
>ENA-OQCS01000050-OQCS01000050.1-human-gut-metagenome-genome-assembly--contig:-NODE-50-length-47315-cov-4.370815_pt1 | contig 47315 bp, 62 predicted proteins | sample MGYA00242757_ERZ504575 | MGnify/ENA primary metagenome ERZ504575 (study PRJEB26092, sample SAMD00036297) | human gut metagenome | host: Homo sapiens | study: EMG produced TPA metagenomics assembly of... | reverse complement strand
CGATGCCGCCTTGTCGCGCCTGGTCGACGACCTCAACGCCGCGGACGTCCGCATTAAGTATGTGCCGCGCACGCAGCTCGATGCGCTGTCGAGCCATGGCGCTCACCAGGGCATTGCGCTCGAGGTGGGGCAATTTCCCCTATGCCGATGTCGCCGATATTCTCGATCGCGCGGGTGAAGGACCGGCGCTCGTCGTCGTGCTCGACCATGTGACCGACGATGGCAATTTTGGTGCGATCGTGCGCTCTGCCGAGGTCGTGGGCGCAGCGGGCGTCATCATTGCCAACAAGCGCGCCGCCGGTGTGACCGTGGGCAGCTACAAAACCTCCGCTGGTGCCGTCATGCACCTGCCCATCGCGCAGGTTCCTAATATCGCCCGAGCGCTTGACGACCTCAAGGCCGCCGGCTTTTGGGTGGGCGGTGCTTCCGAGCACGCCGAGGGCAGCTGCTGGGATGCTCCCTTCGAGGGCCGCGTTGCGCTCGTCATGGGCTCCGAGGGCGACGGCATCTCGCGCCTGGTGCTCGAGAAATGCGACTTTTTGACCAAGCTTCCCCAGCGCGGCATGACCGAGAGTCTCAACGTGGCCCAGGCGACCACCGCGCTGTGCTTTGAGTGGCTGCGCCGCAATGCCGGCGAGCTCATGGGGGAGGAGTAGCGCATGTCCAAGAAGAACCGCGCCAAGTCCAAGGCCAAGCGCTTTGGCGAGGGCTCGGCCAAGCCGATTGTTTCGGCCGCGACCTATGGCGTGGGCGGCAATGCGTTTGCGCAGGCCATCGCCGACCCGGTCTCGACGGTGCACTCCAATAAGCCCGAGCTGCTGGTGGTCGACGGCTACAACGTGATTCACTGCACGCCGCGCTACGAAAAGCTCGTCTACGACCATTCCGACGATCCATATTCCAGCGACGTCCACGATATGGCTCGTACTGCGCTTATCAACGATGTCGCGGCGTTTGCCCAGGGCCGTTACGAGGCCGTGATCGTGTTCGACGGCGCGGGCAACATCTCCAACGAGCGCCCCAACCTACCGGCCCGCGGCGTGCGCATCGAGTTCTCGCCGACGGCGTCTCTGCCGATACCGTGGTGCAGAAGCTCTGCATCGAGCGCGTGAGGAAGGCCGCGCGTGCTCCGTGGTATCGAGTGACGGCACAATACAGGCCGTCGTCATGGGCAAGGGCGTCACGCGCATCTCGAGCCGTATGCTGGTGGACGAGATCAAACAGATCGACAACGACGTTCACGAGGCCGAGGAAGCCCCGCAGATCAAGATGACCCTGGGCAGTCGCCTGAGCCCCGATGCCCTGGCCAAGCTCAAGGCCCTGCGCGGACGGTAGGGGAGTTGCGGCAGAGAGCCGTTTCCTAGATTGGTCTACCCGCTGATTTGTAATCAGTGGGTTGCGGGTTTGCAGCTGTCAAAACGAATAGGTTTATGTTTTGACGAACAGATAAAACTGTTCGTTCTGACGAACGGTTTTTGAGATGTGGTCGGTCGAAGGGCCTGTTGCGCCCCGTCCTCAATTCCTTTATCCTAAACAGGCTTCGCGCGAAAGCGCCAAGTGTGCCAGTGTGGCGCAACGGTAGCGCAACTGATTTGTAATCAGTGGGTTGCGGGTTCGATTCCTGTCACTGGCTCCATGAGAGTTTCGGGCTCTGTCTCTATATGGGACAGAGCCCGTTTCTATTTAGGTGGTGCGCCATCGGGTTAGCGCCCATCCCGTTTTTGGTTTGTCTCGTCCTCCAGTTTGTCTAAATCTGTAACACCAAGACCGATATTCGGCATCTAACTGTTACAGATTGAGATGAAACTTAGGGTGTTTTAGGAATATCTTGATCTGTAACATGTAGAAGCGGAATAGGCCTCTTGCTGTTGCAGATCGAGACAAGGGCGGGCGCGGATCTGGATGTCCTGCTCGAGCGTGGATTTCTGGATACGCGAGCGAAGAAAATCTCCCGACCGGAGAACGAGCGTGGATAATTAACTTGGATAGGGAGCTAAGGTAAACACCGATTGTCTATCGACGGCTTTAGAAACAACGGCCCCGATTTCATTGTGGAATCGGGGCGTTTGTGCCTCAGGAATCCGAATGGATTAATCGAGCTCCTAAGGAACTTCTTGGGTTCTTGCTAATGGTCTGCCGAGGATGTCCCAATGCAAACAGCGGGCATCTACTCAATATAGCTGGGGTTCTTCTTGATGATCACGCGTGCAGCGATGAAGGAGACGACGATGGCGATGATGGCGACAACGCATGCCAGCACGAAGTTACCCATGGACCCATCGGGAGCGATAAAGATGAGTGCCGAAAGAAGGCCGGGGCATGCTCCCGCAACATACTCTTTCAGAACAAAGATGCCTGCAGGGAGTCCAGCGCAGAGCGCGCCGATTGCCGTGCCGACAAGCAGGCGGGGACGCTCGATGAGGCAACCGTAGAACGCGGGCTCGGTTACGCCACAGAGTGCGGTGACGGCAACCGTGGTGACCATACCCCTCTTCTCTTTGTTTCCCTTCATGCAGTTGCCAGGCGAGGCTCGTGCCGCCAATGCAGAGGTTCGAGATGAATCCAAAGATAATGGGTGCCCAACCGAGCTGCGCCAGGCTCGTAACTTCGATTGCGATGTAAGCCTTATCGAGACCGAGCATGACGAAATAGGGGTTAAGGGCTGCCAGGATCGGAGTAGCGATAAATGCCACGTTGTCCATAAGCCACGTGACGGCATCGCTCAGCGCGTAGCCCATCATGCTGCCGGCGGGGCCAAGGATAATAAGCTCGACGGGCACGACGATGATCATGGTGAGCAGCGGCTTCAAGAACAGTTTGGTAACGTCGGGAATAATCTTCTGAAGGCCGCGGTCGACAAAGTACATGAATACAACGCCCAGTACGATGGGCACTACCGTACTCGAATAGTCGTTCGTCGGGATGGGAATACCAAGAAAGTCGAGACCCTCGGCACCGCTAATGGACGAGCTGATCATGATGCGCCCAGCAATGCGCCCATGATGGGCTGCATCTTCATGACGGCCGCGAGCTGATAACCAAGATAAACGGGTAAGAAGCTAAACGAAGCGCTAAAGATCGCCAACAGGACCTGGGCGGTTCCGCTATCGGTGCTCAATCCGCAATAATTGACCAGGAGATTCTTGATCGAAAGAATGAGTCCGCCAACGATGAGCGCCGGGACGATGGGCATGAATACCTGTGCAGAGACGTTCCCGAATTTCTCAATCAAGCCCATGGCGGTGTTACCGCTTTTAATGCCTTCTGCAAGGTCTTTGGCGGTTTGGGCATCGTCGGCAACCGTGCCACCGCCGACTTCGATTCCCGCGAAGTCGAGGAAGTCGTTGTAAGCCTCGGTGACGTTGGGGCCGATGATCACCTGAAGCTGGCCACCGCTGACTACTGCCCCGAGCGCCTGATCGGCCGATTTGGCGAGCTGGAGATCGATGATCGAGGTGTCTCGTGCGTCGATGCGAAGGCGCGTCGCACAATGAGTTACCGATGTAATGTTCTCTTTGCCGCCAACAGCCTTTAGGACTGTTTCGGACATTGCCTGATATTTCATCTCTTTCTCCTAACCTTCCTGCTCCTGATACTTCGAGATAAGGTCTCGGTACCAATACCAGCTCTTTTTGGGGGTGCGCTCCAGATTGTTCTCGAAGTCGATATGGACAAGTCCGTATCGTTTTTCGTAGCCGTTGATCCAGCTATACAGATCCATCGTCGACCAGAGGTAGTAGCCCTCAACGCGCGCGCCGTCGCGCTTAGCCCTCATCATGTGCTCGATGAACTGGCCCAGAAGCTCGATGCGGTCATCATCGTGGATCATTCCGTCTGCGTCTGGTTGCTCATAGGCGCCATGTCCGTTTTCCGTAATAAAGATGCGGGGCGCGTCATAGCGCTCGTGGACATCCATGATGGTTGAATACATGCAACCTGGGAGTATTTCGCGGCCCCATTTATTGCGGGGAACATTGCTGTCGCGGGCGCTTTCAAACAAGGGCGCAATGCATTTTCCTTCGACCTTTTTGCTCGAACCGCCCTTATTGTTCGCCGAAACGGCAAGCTCTCCACCGTGCCAGTCGGTTACATACTCTCGGCAATACACGTTGAGTCCAATAAAATCGACTTTACCGTCTCTGAATTCTTCCACGTCATTTGGGGATCGATAGAGCGAGACGCCAAGTTTTTCAAGGATTTCGTCCATTTCTGGCGGCAGTTGACCCTGAAGCGCTGGTGCCAGAATCATGCGATTGGCGAAAAAGTCTGCGTATCGAAATACGTCATCAGGGTGCTCGGTTGCCGGGTCGAGTTCGACAACGCCGCCATCGTGGACGCGCCGATGATGCCGTCGTAGCCCATTTGACGATATGTTCGGACTGCGAGTGCGCTTGCGCGCATCAGGTTGTACTGAAACTGCATGTACGACTGAACGTCGAGCGATCGATTGGGGGATAGTTGCCCAACATGTTTACGCAGTAGCTGTAGAAATGCGGCTCGTTAACGGTAGCCAGATTTTGACGCGGTCTCCAAAGCGCTCAAAGCAAATCTTGGCGTATTTGCAGAACCACTCTGCCATGTCATTGTTCAGCCATCCGCCTTTGCAAGCAAGCGTGAATGGCAGATCGTAATGGAACAGCGTAACGTTGGGCTCTATGCCATTTTCGAGGCAGCAATCAATGACCCGATTATAAAAATCGATACCCTCTTCATTCACTTCGCCGATACCCGTGGGGATGATTCGACTCCATGAAAGAGAGAAGCGATAGGTGTTTTGTCCGCCTTCTTTCATCATGCGGATATCTTCTTCATAGCGATGGTAGAAGTCGCAAGATACATCACCGTCAACATGGTTGATGTTCTTATTGCTTGTGTGGCTAAAGAAATCCCACTCGCCAAGGCCTTTGCCGTCTTCGTTCCAGGCACCCTCGCACTGATAAGACGCCGTGGCGGAACCCCAGAGAAACGGCATGTTGTTCACGTTGCCCATGAATCCCCTTTCCATCATTCAACACGGTGGATACGTGTGGCGGAATTACGATTAAGATGACGTCAACTGATTTGAATCATAGGAGAACGACCAAAGCTGTTTGATTCAATAAATGAACTATGATTTCGAGGAGAGCGGAAAGAGGGATCACGTGAATATCAATGACTTCGATGTGCTCAATCGCATTAGCTCCATCATCAACAGCGAGTTTGGGTCAAACGATGCCGCCATCGCTCGATATCTCGTCGCTCACATTAGGCGTTCGAGCGAAATCAATGTTGCCGCAATAACCCGCGATGCATTCGTGACCCGTTCCGCTGTTCGTCGTTTCTGCAATCGATTGGGCTACCAGTCTCTTAGCGATTTGAAAGAATCATTTACTCAATCAGTCTTTCCAAGCGACTTAAGCCATCGAGAGGAGGAATTTGGCTACGAGGAGTACAGGGCAGAGCTCGACGTTCGCATGATCGAGATGTTCGCTGAGGTTGAAAGCGGCGTGTCCGATATTGCTATTAAGCACCTTGCCGACGAAATTGATGGCCATAAAAACGTTGAAATCTGGTGCACCAATAATGTGAGCGCCAATCTCGTACGATTTCAGCAGGAAATGTTTTATGCGGGCAAGATAGTTCGCATAGTTGCTGGGGCTAACGTCGCGGAATTGAAAAACATGGGAGATGCTTCGCAGTCATTGATAATTCTCGTATCGGTCTCCGGGCTATTTGCGTCACAGGCGCGTGAGTATCTTGATTGCCGTTCGGGCAGGAAGATTCTAATTACTGCGTTTAGCAACGATGACAAATCGAGGTCTTTTGACCGTATATATCGTCTTGGTAATGCGGGAAACGGAATTGACCGACTCGGCGTTTATTCGAAATATGCCATGACTTATTTCTTCGACTTGCTATCGTCGTGTTACTTGAGTCGCTACCCCTGCACCAAGGGTGAGCCGCTCTATGGGTCTACTTTGGCCTGGCCCGAGTAGTTGCGGCTCTATAGTTCTCCCGTCTGGAGAATGAGCGTGGATAATCTGCACTTTGGCCTTGGGGGCACACCAAAAGTGGGAGATTATCCACGCTCGATTTCAAACGGGAGATTATCCACGCTCGATCGATCCAGGGAAGCCCGATCTCGACCTATATATAGGTGCAAATGAGTCGTTATCGAAGTTCGTTCCAGCCAGCGTACTCCACTACGACAAAGTGTTCCCTCGGGAAATGTTACCGCTACATGCAAATCCACCATCCTTCATATCCAAACACAGCAAAACCGCAGGTCAAAGGTATATAGATACGCCCGGAACCGTGTATCTAGAGGTTTTCGTTGACAGCCCCCAAGGTTGCATCGTATTATCTTTTTCGTTCGCGGGGGCGGCGGTCCAAAAGACCAAAGGACCTGCGGATACTTGAACGATTGGGAGTTTGCCCGAGTGGTTAATGGGGACGGGCTGTAAACCCGTTGGCTCTGCCTACATAGGTTCGAATCCTATAGCTCCCACCGTCAAGTGCCTGTATAGCTCAGTCGGTAGAGCACTTCGTTGGTAACGAAGAGGTCACCAGTCAAGTCTGGTTGCAGGCTCCATCCGGCGGTGTAGCTCAGTTGGTTAGAGCACACGGTTCATACCCGTGGCGTCACTGGTTCGAATCCAGTCACCGCTACCATAGGTAACACGGTGGCTTCTCAATAATATGTTGAGAGGCCACTATGGTATAAAGGCAAAGTCCCGTCCGGGGACGACCTGTTTAGAGGAGGGCTTTATGGCCAAAGAGAAGTTTGAGCGCACTAAGCCGCATGTTAACATCGGCACCATTGGTCACGTCGACCACGGCAAGACCACGCTGACCGCTGCCATCACCAAGGTTCTCTCCGAGACCGAGGGCTGCAAGGCTGACTTTACGGCGTTCGAGAACATCGACAAGGCTCCCGAGGAGCGCGAGCGCGGCATTACGATCTCCGTCTCCCACGTTGAGTACGAGACCGCTTCCCGTCACTACGCTCACGTTGACTGCCCGGGCCACGCTACTACGTCAAGAACATGATCTCCGGCGCTGCTCAGATGGACGGTGCTATCCTGGTCATCGCTGCTACCGACGGCCCCATGGCTCAGACTCGCGAGCACATCCTGCTCGCCCGTCAGGTCGGCGTTCCCTACATCGTCGTCTTCCTGAACAAGTGCGACATGGTCGACGATGACGAGCTTATCGACCTCGTCGAGATGGAGACCCGTGAGCTCCTCTCCGAGTACGATTTCCCCGGCGACGACATCCCCGTCATCCGTGGTTCCGCTCTGGGCGCTCTCGAGGGCGACGCCAAGTGGATGGACGCTATCCGCGAGCTCATGAACGCCGTCGACGAGTACATCCCGACGCCTGCTCGTAACAACGACCTCCCGTTCCTGATGGCCGTTGAGGACGTTATGACCATCTCCGGCCGTGGTACTGTTGCTACCGGCCGTGTCGAGCGCGGTGAGCTCAAGCTCAACGAGCCCGTCGAGATCGTCGGCATCAAGGATACCCAGAACACCGTCGTTACCGGTATCGAGATGTTCCGTAAGTCCATGGACTTCTGCGAGGCTGGCGACAACGTCGGTCTGCTGCTCCGCGGCATCAAGCGCGAGGACATCGAGCGCGGCCAGGTTCTCTGCAAGCCCGGTTCGGTTACCCCGCACACCAAGTTCACCGGCGAGATCTACGTTCTGACCAAGGAGGAGGGCGGCCGTCACACCCCGTTCTTCGATGGTTATCGTCCTCAGTTCTACTTCCGTACCACCGACGTTACCGGTACGGTCAAGCTCCCCGAGGGCACCGAGATGGCTATGCCTGGTGACCACATCACCATCGAGGGCGACCTCATCCACCGATCGCCATGGAGGAGGGCCTGCGCTTCGCTATCCGCGAGGGTGGCCACACCGTCGGTTCGGGCATCGTCTCCACGATCATTGAGTAAATTAGCTCTCTGATAGTTGACTTAGAGAACCCGGCACTTATATGGGTGCCGGGTTCTTTTCTGCAATGGATATTGAGCCGTTGCTGGTGTCGAGAGGATCAATAATGGTCCTGGTTGCACCGTCGATTAGCTCTCGATGGCTTCATTGATGTGTTCCAAATATGAATGGATCCACCGAGAACCAATTGATTCGAGGTTTTCATTGACAGCACTTACATAGACTGATAAGTACCATCTCGTGCCCGTACGGGGCGGAAATGAAAGGTTCAGGATAAATGCGTACTCTAGTTACTCTTGCGTGCACTGAGTGCAAGCGCCGCAACTATACGACCACCAAGAACAAGTCGAACATGCCTGATCGTATGGAGATCAAGAAGTATTGCCCCTGGTGCCGTCACCATACGCTGCACAAAGAGACTCGCTAGTCTCTAGTCATATACGCCAGTAGTTCATTGGTAGAGCATCGGTCTCCAAAACCGAGTGTTGAGGGTTCGAGTCCTTCCTGGCGTGCCAGTCATTATTCCGTAAGCTCCCAATTGGGGGCTTAGGTTTACTCATGTATAAGCGCATTGCGCGGAGGTAACCCAAATGGCCAACAAGAAGAACAAGAAGAAGGCTCAGCAGTCGGCACCTGCCAATAACGCTGCCGCCAACTCCAAGGTTGAGGCCAAGAAGGCCGTTGCCAAGAAGAACGAGAAGGCTGCGAAGTCCAAGAAGAACGAGAAGCCTGGTTTCTTCGCCCGCACCAAGAAGTATTTCGCTTCGGTCAAGTCCGAGATGAAGCGTGTCACGTGGCCCGATAAGAAGGAGCTCGTGAACTACTCTGTCGTCGTTTGCGCTTCTCTGATCGTCGTCGGCGTCGTCATCGCTCTGCTCGATGCTGGCTTTGGCGAGGCTCTTGCTCTGTTCTCTGGATTGAGGGGCTAAACCATGTCTAAGCGTTGGTACGTCGTTCACACTTACTCCGGATACGAGAACCGCGTTAAGTCCGATCTCGAGCATCGCATCGAGACCATGGGCATGCAGGACCGTATCTTTGATATCGAGATTCCTATGGAGCGCGTCACCGAGATTAAAGAGGGTGGCAAGCGCGAGACCAAGGATTCTAAGATTTTCCCGGGTTATGTCCTGGTCCGCATGGAGATGGATGACGATGCTTGGACGTGCGTTCGTAACACGCCTGGCGTCACCGGTTTCCTGGGCGGCAACGGCAAGCCCGCTCCGCTTTCCCGCGACGAGTACAACAAGATGACTCGTCGTCCCGGTAAGGGCGATTCGCCCAAGCGCACTTCGGTCGATATTCAGGTCGGCACGTCTGTCCGCGTCACCGATGGCCCGCTTACCGACTTTGATGGCAAGGTCTCCGAGGTTAACACCGAGCAGGCAAGCTTAAGGTCACGCTGATGATCTTTGGCCGCGAGACGCCGGTTGAGCTCGACTTTAACCAGGTCGCTGTCATCGCTTAAGTTTTCGTCCGTTCGCGCGAGCGTGCTTCTTCTGTGACTGCTCATCTCAGGAGTGCTTCTAACACGTGCGTGCTTACGATATAGCAAGTACTTCACACTCGTGATTCGAAAGGAATGACCATGGCTGAGAAGAAGGTTGCCAACGTCATTAAGCTCCAGATTCCTGCTGGTGCAGCTAACCCCGCTCCTCCCGTCGGCCCCGCCCTGGGCGCTGCTGGCGTGAACATCATGCAGTTCTGCCAGGCCTTTAACGCCGAGACGCAGGACAAGAAGGGTGACATCATCCCCGTTGAGATCTCTGTCTACGAGGATAAGTCCTTCTCCTTCATCACCAAGACCCCGCCGGCGGCTCACCTCATCAAGAAGGAGCTGAACCTCAAGTCTGGTTCCGCTAAGCCCCAGGCTGACAAGGTCGGTCAGCTCTCCCAGGAGCAGCTCACCAAGATCGCCGAGATCAAGATGCCGGACCTCAATGCCAACGACATTGCGCCGCCAAGAAGATCATCGCCGGTACCGCCCGTTCCATGGGCGTCACCATCGCTGAGTAGCGATTTCTTTAGGTAATAACGGGTGCTCCGACCGGGGCGCGTTATATGTGTGCAATAGGGCACACGATACGATGTGGGAGGGCTCACGCCCGTTTAACCACAGGAGGTAATGCACATGGCTAAGCATGGTAAGAGCTATAACGCCGCTGCGAGAAGATCGACCGCGCCACGCTCTACACCCCCCTTCAGGCTGCCAAGCTCATCAAGGAGCTCGACACCGCCAAGTTCGACGAGACCGTCGAGGCTCACTTCCGTCTGGGCATCGATACTCGTAAGGCTGACCAGAACATCCGTGGTTCCATCTCCCTGCCCCACGCACCGGCAAGACCGTTCGTGTTGCCGTCTTCGCCGAGGGCGAGAAGGCCCGCGAGGCCGAGGCTGCCGGCGCCGACATCATCGGTTCCGACGAGCTCGTCGCCCAGATTCAAAAGGGCGAGATCAACTTCGACGCCGCTATCGCTACGCCGAACATGATGGCCAAGGTTGGCCGCATCGGTAAGATTCTTGGTCCCCGTGGCCTCATGCCGAACCCCAAGCTCGGCACCGTGACCATGGATGTTGCAAGATGGTTTCCGAGCTCAAGGCCGGCCGCGTTGAGTATCGCGCCGACCGTTACGGCATCTGCCACGTGCCCCTGGGCAAGAAGTCCTTCTCTGAGCAGCAGCTCGTCGAGAACTACGCTGCCCTGTACACCGAGATCCTGCGCGTCAAGCCTCTTCTGCTAAGGGCAAGTACGTCAAGTCCATCTCCGTGTCTTCCACCATGGGCCCTGCGTCAAGGTCGATCCCGCTGTCCAGCGTGACTTCCTGGCTGAGTAACTTTTAGTTACTGCCTGAGCAAAGCAAGCATTGCTAAAGAAACCCGGTTCTGCCTCGTGCAGGACCGGGTTTCTTGCTATCTCGGGCCAAAACCGCCACAAAGGTGCCTGTCCCCTTTGTGACGGTTACCAGGGTGTTCTGGCGGTAGAGGACTCGATTGCCTCGTGGCGCTTGAGCTCGCGGCGCATGGTTTGCGAATTGAGCCAAGCTGCCTGCCAGCCACGGATGGGGTAGCTCGCTTCGTCCAGCTCAAACTGCGTATAGCCACAGGCGTTGATGATCGTTGCCCCGCATGCGTGCTGACGTTCGCGTTGAAGTCGCGACCATAGCATTGGTGCACATGCCCGTGCACCATGTACTCGGGATTCCAGGATTCGAGTGCTGTGTTAAAGCATTCAATCTCGATGCGGCAGATCATCCAGATCGCCCACGCCGGCGGCGGGTGCATGGGTCAGCAGAATGTCGCAGCCGCGACCATCCTCACTTTGCGGGACAGCTTGCGCACACGCTTGGCCATCTCGTGCTCGGTATACATGTTGGCACCGTCTCGGTAGCGCATGGAGCCGCCAAGCCCCGCAATGCGGACGCCGCGATACACGTACACGGTGTCTTCGACACAAATGCAGCCGCCCGGTGCATGACGCGCATAGCGGTCATCGTGATTGCCACGCACGTAGATGAGCGGTTTGTTGATGACCGTGACCAAAAACTCAAGATAATCCGGGTCCAGATCTCCTGCGGATAAAATCAAATCGATACCCTCAAAGCGCTCCTTGCGAAAGCACTCCCATAGGCATCGTTCTTCGGTATCGGCTATGGCAAGGATTTTCATAGGGCGCGGACCTTCGGCTCATCGTCGAGTTGCGGAATGGTGCCCACCACGTTGTCGGCCAGCCAGTCCATCTCGAGATTTGCGTGCTCGGCAGCGGGGGAAAGCCCTCGATCTGCACCACGCCGTCTTGGCTATGGAGCTCGCCGCCAAATGGATTGATGGAGCCCTCGACGATGCCATTGCGGAGCAGCTGAACAAGCTTACGCGTCTGATAGGGCAGGCCCGGAGCGTAGCGAATGTCGATGACGCCCGAGCTCATACCATACCAGTAGTTGACGGCACGAACCTGGCTGTCGTCACTGGTCTCATCCCAGGTGCCGTGCAGCAGACTTCGCACGATAAGCTCGTAGTATCGGCCCCAGTTCCATACCGGCATGGCAATGCGACAACCTTGCCATCGACCAGACGGTGGAGTCCGTAGGCCGTGGGGTCTTCGAGTGACTTTGACATGTCGGCGCCGGTCATGACGCTCGCGCCTTCGCGGCACATGACCTCGGCAAGGCCTCCAGCGGGCACATCGCCCCAGGTCAGGATAATTTGCGCACGGGGGTCGAGCAGCGAGGCGCCAATCGCAAAGGCGTTGATCTCGCTGAGCGCGCCCGAGGCGAAGACCGACGCGTGGTAACCGATGCGGTGGTTGTCCGCCATGCTGGCGGCAAGGGCGCCCAAGAGAAATTTGGCCTCGTACATCTTGCCAAAGTACGAACGGACGCTTTGGTGGGGAAGGCCGATGGAGCAGTTGAGGAATCGCACCTGAGGATACTCGACGGCAGCCCTGAGCGTGTATTCCATCAGGCGGTGCGAGGTCGAGAAGATGACGTTTGCTCCATGTTTGACAGCCGTTTCCACGGCGGCGTAGAACACGTCCGGATCGTGACAGTCCTCGAACGCCTCGGTACGCACGATGCCGCCAAAGTGCTCGTCGAGATATTGGCGCCCTTGGTCGTGCAGACTATCCCAGCTCGACGTGGCACACGGGTATTCGTGAATAAAGGCGATACGCAGGGGATTGGCTGCTGAATAGACGGTCTTGCCCATAAAGAAGTTGAGCACGCCGGAGGTGGGCTTGGCGGGTGCCTCTTCCTCATCGACGCTCGGCGCTTCGACAAGATCGACCTTGTCCTCGTCATTTTTGCCGGCAATGACCAGCTCGCGCCAAATCTTGCACAGGCGGTTTACGACGATATCAGTCGGCGTATCCAGCAGGCGGTCTTGGTTGTACACGTTGAGGTAGACGAGCATAGCGTCGGCGGGCGTAATGTCCAGATGGTCGCCGCCGGCGCGCAGGTAGGCTCGTTTAAAGAGTAGGAAGGTATGGCGCAGGTAGTCGACCTTTTTCTGTGGCCACTTTTCGACAAGGTCCTGGCCGAGCATCTTGCGAGCGTCTCATAGCTTCCCTCGCGCGAGAACTCAATCTCGTATAGGGGGCAGACGCGCCAAAACGCGCAGAACTCGCCGTACAGGCGACTTTCGACGGAATCCCATGTGCCGGGGTAGAGGCGGGTGACCTTGGCCGAAACCGTCGGGGCGTCCAGGAATTTGAGGACGCTGACGCGCTTGTTGCCTCCTGGACGTAGAACCGATGCATGAACTCGGTGACGATGATGGGGTCGCGATAGCCCTCGGTCACCTGGATGTCATAGAGGTTGGACCACTTGCGGGCGAACTCGGTGCTAAATGGCAACAGGGGCATAAAGTTGCACGAAAAGGCTGACTGACGGCCCTTGGTAACCGTGCCGACGACCATTTCGAGCGGAATGTCCCTTAGGCCGACGCTCTCTCGCTGACCTAAGGGGAGCTGGGCAACGAGGCTATCGAGGTCCGTAAGGTACGGGTGCTCGCTTTGGCTGATGGCGTGACGGCGTCCCTGCTCGCCGCGCTTGCGTGCTTGACGATAGGCCTCTTCCATGGTGTCTACTCCCTTAGTCGTTTAAACAACGATATGAACCATGGTACCACGATGCGAAACCACCACAAAGGTGCCTGTCCCCTTTGTGGTGGTTTTAGGCGATGATGGGGCGATGGCGCGGATGCAGCGTCGGCTGCCGTGAAGGTGGTGCTATCGTCGCTGACGATAAAGATGATTTTGCCCTTGACGCCAAAGTCGCCGATCTCGCTAAAGAGCACGTACGGCTCCTTGTCAAAGCCAGAGATGGGAAGCACCGCGGCTTGGTGGCGTCGGTAAGCTCATCTGCCAGCGCATCCAGCGAGGCCCACTTGGACGTGTCCTTTACGGCAACGGGCACGGTAACGCGCCCAAAGGGCATCAAGTGCACGAGCGTGTTCTTGGAGATGTTTGAATTGGGGACGATGATGGTCTGCCCGCAGGCGTCCTCGATGGTCGTATGGCGCCAGGTGATATCTTGGACCACGCCCGACACGCCGCCGACCTCGATATTGTCGCCGGGTTTGATAATGCCCATAAACGTCACCTGCATGCCGCCGATGAGGTTTGACAGCGTGTCCTGAAAGCCGAGCGAGATGGCGATGCCGCCGACGCCAAGAGCGGCGACGAGGGCGTTTGCGTTAATGCCAAAGCAGTTGTCGAGGATAAAGCTGCCGCCGATCGTCCATATGACGGCGCGCGCGATGTTGATGAAGATGCTGGATGAAGGGAGTGGGTTATCGTCGCGGTTAAGCAGGTGGCGCAGGGTCTTGGACGCGACCTTGGCGGCAACGGCGGTTCCGATAGCCAAGATACCTGCCCAGATGATGTTGTGGACCCATCGTTGTGCAAAGAAATGAAGAATTGGCTCAAACAATTCCATGTAGGGAAACCTCCTAATGATCGTCCAACCATGATACCCACCAAAAAGCCCGTCCGATCACATTGGACGGGCTTCTGCGCTCGATATAAGGGTTAACGAAAACCACCACAAAGGTGCCTGTCCCCTTTGTGGTGGTTTTCTAGGTCGTTAGCTCAGCAGCATGCGGTCGTTGGCGAGCTCGCCGCCCGAGACCTCCTCGAACTTCTGGAGCAGGTCGCGACGGTGAGCGACTTCTTCTCATCGCCGGCCACGTCGTAGATCACGTGGCCTTCGTGCATCATGATCAGGCGATTGCCCAGACGGATGGCGTCGTTCATGTTGTGCGTGACCATGAGCGTGGTCAGGTGGTTCTCGTCGACAATCTCCTCGGTCAGATTGAGCACCTTAGAAGCCGTCTTGGGGTCGAGGGCCGCCGTGTGCTCGTCGAGCAGCAACAGGCGCGGCTTGGTGAGCGTGGCCATCAGCAGGGTGAGTGCCTGGCGCTGGCCGCCCGAGAGCAGGCCGACCTTGGCGTTGAGGCGCGTGTCCAGACCGAGGTCCAGCGCTTGAGCAGCTCAACGTACTCGTCCTTCTCGGCCTTGGTGACGCCCCACGAAGACCGCGACGCTGGCCGCGGCGCTTGGCGAGGGCCAGGTTTTCGGCAATTTGCATGTCGGCTGCGGTGCCGCGCATGGGTCCTGGAACACACGGCCCAGGTACTTGGCGCGCTGCGACTCGCTCAGACGCGAGATGTCGGTGCCGTCGAGCTCAATAACACCCGAATCAAGCGGATACACGCCGGCGATCATATTGAGCAGCGTGGACTTGCCGGCGCCGTTGCCGCCAATCACGGTTACAAAGTCGCCATCGTTGAGGGTGAGGTCGACGTCGGTGAGCGCGCGCTTCTCGGTGACGGTGCCCTTGTTAAAGGTCTTCTTGACGTGCGAGAGCTTAAGCATCTGCCTCATCTCCCTTCGTGTAGGAGCTGCGGAGCTTATAGCGCTCCCAAACCACGGGCACGCACAGGGCCACGGCGACGATCACGGCGGAGAGCAGCTTCATGTCGTTGGCGTCCATGCCCAGTTGCAGCACGATGGCGCGGATGAGGAAGTACACCACGGAGCCAAAGACGGCGGAGGCCAGACGGACGGAGAACTGCGTGAGACCGCCGGGCAGCAGCGGCCGAGCACCTCGCCGATGACGATGGCGGCAAGACCGATAACGATGGCGCCGGTACCCATGCCAATGTCGGCATACTTCTGGCTCTGGCAGATGAGCGCACCCGAAAGGCCAATGAGGGCGTTGGAGAGCACGAGGGCGATCATTTTGGTGGAGTTGGTGTTGACGCCTAGGGCGCGGATCATGTACTCGTTGTTGCCGGTGGCACGCAGCGCCGAGCCGATCTCGGTGCCAAAGAACCAGTACAGGATGGCGACGATGGCCACGGCCAGCACAATGCCTAGGATAATGGCAACAGTGGACTGCGGCAGGCCCGTCATGTTGCTGACGGATGAGAAGATAGTGCCCTTGGCAAGGATGGGCGTGTTGGACTTGCCCATGATGCGCAGGTTGATGGACCACAGACTGATCTGCGTAAGGATTCCGGCGAGGATTGCGGGAATCTCAAAGACGGTGGTCAAGATGCCCGTGACGGCGCCCGCGATGGCGCCGGCGCACATGCCGGCCAGCACGGCGAGCAAGGGGTCGACGTTATTGTTGACGATGAGTACGGCGCAGACACAGCCGCCGAGGGCAAAGCTGCCGTCGCAGGTCATATCGGGGATGTCGAGCAGGCGGAACGTGATAAACACGCCAAGCACCATAATGCCCCAGAGGACGCCCTGCGAAACGGCGCCCTGCAATGCAATGAGCATGCTTCATACCTCCTAGGATAGGGTGGACACGTGATTTTCCATAATAGCGGTACCAATGCATAAAAGAGCTGCGGACGGATGTTTTGTCTCATCCGAAACAAGCAGGGCGAACGCCGGTCTTAGCGTTCGCCCCAAGGACTCAGATATTGAATAACGCGGCTGTGGCGCGCGTGCGGGCCCTAGACGCGTTACCGCGCACGGCGCTACTCGTCCAGAGCGGAAAGGTCGATACCCAGAGCCTCGGCCATCTCGTCGTTCTTGACGACGACCAGGTCCTTGCTCGAGAGGTGCTTGATCGGCATATCCTCGGGCTTGGCCTCGCCCTTCAGGATCTTAACGGCCATCTCGCCCGCGGCGTAGCCAGGTCCTTATAGTTGATGGAGAGGGTGAACAGGCCGCCGGCCATGCACATACCCTCCTCGCCGGTCACGAAGGGGAGCTTATTCTCCTTGCAGATCTGGCCGACCTGCGAAGCGCCCGCGGCGATGGTGTTGTCAGTGGGGGAGTACAGCGCGTCGACCTTGCCCACGGCAGACTCGACGACGGACTGAATCTCGTTGGAGCTCGAGACGGTGAAATCGGTGTACTCGAGGCCCAGCTTGTTGAGCTCCTTCTTGGCGGCTTTGATCTGGACGTCGGAGTTGGACTCGGCGGTGCAGTAGAGCAGGCCGACCTTTTTAACGTCGGGCAGGACCTTCTGCATCATCTCGAGCTGCTCGGCGACTGGGGTGAGGTCGGAAGCGCCCGTGACGTTGGTGCTGGGCTTGTCGTTGTCCTGGACCAGGCCGGAGGCGGCGTAGTCGGTGATGGCACAGCCCACGATGGGGATATCGGCCGTGGCGCCGGCGGCAGCCTGCGCGGCGGGCGTGGCGATGGCATAAATCAGGTTGACGTTGTCGCCCACAAACTTGTCGGCAATGGACTTACACGTGGACTGGTCGTTCTGGGCGTTCTTCTGGTCGATCTTGACCTTAAGGCCGCTCTCCTTGATGGCCTTGACAAAGCCGTCGTTGGCGGCATCGAGTGCGGAGTGCTCGGTGAGTTGCAGAACGCCGATGGTGTAGTCGGAACCGGCGGCAGCAGAGCCGGAACCAGAGTTGCCGCCGCATCCGGCGAGCGGGGCGAGCGCGAGCAGACCGGCGGAGACCAGAAGGCTCCTGCGGCTGATGGTGATGTCCTTCATATCATTACCCCCAGTATAAAAATGGCTGGAAACACTGCACTGGGACAAAGTGCAAGTGGAACTATAGTAGCGCTGATGTCCATTTTTACAACAGCCTGGCGGGTTTTTTAATACAGAATCGGATGGGCGGTACGGGTAGTCGAATGGGCGGCGGAGGGTCTTATGCGGCGGAGGAGGCATCGTCCTCGTCCAGGACGCGAAGAGCTTCTTGCCGTCGAGGAGACGTGTGGTGACGTTTCTCATGCGGCCGATCTCAACGGTACGCAGCGTGTCGTCGGCGCCTCGCGCGTCATAGACCGTTCCCAGCAAATACGAGATGCCGTCTCGTTGCTTGATGGCAAAGGGCCGGAGTGTCATCCGCGCCACTTCGACCTCTCCGCGTGCCGTGACACTCGAAATATCAAAACTCACCGTGGTTCCGTGGTCGATGGCCTGCTCGATGAGCTCGCAGGCATCGATGCGCTTGACGGGCTTGCGTATGGCTTGGTGGATTTGTCGCCTGCGCTTGGAGCAGGCTCGGGTGCATCGAGGTAGCCGCGAACGTCGGCACTCGCCATGGCGACCAGGTGCTGCGCCATGCTTTTTCGAATGGCGATGGGCGTAGAGCGGTTGCGCATGACCATGCCGTGGAGCCGGATGATCTCTTCGTCGGTGAGCGGACGGGTCAAGAGCCGATACCCCACGCCGCGCTTGTATTCAATTTCGTATCCGGCATGGCGAAGTGCGGAGATGGCGGTGTAGATGCTGCGCCGCGCCGCCGAGATGGGCATGCGGGCGGGGTCGTCGGGATGGGCGAGACGCCGGATCAACTCATCGGAAAGCATGGCCTTGTCCTCGCCGGTGTTTTCGCTTAATAATTGCAGGATGCGAACGGCGCGATAGGCTGCCATCGAGGCGGCGCCCCTCGTCGTGGTCTCGTAAGTTTCAACAGCGGTTTCGGTCATGGCGTCCACGTCCTTTCCGTTTTGGGTGGCGACGGTATGGAGCTAGGGCGCGGGGCTTTCCCAGGGGTGCAGGACACTCCGGGCGGTCGGTAGTCGTCGGCAAGCGGCGGGTCGAGTTTTCAACAGCCCTGCTCAACTGACCAAAATCTTGCCAAAAGCTTGACGGATACTGTTGAAAAAAGCGCCCCTCGGCTTGCGAGAGGCGCTGGCGTGATGCGCTGGAACGCGTTCGGTGGCGCTGTGGCGATTAGAAGTCGGCGTTGCCCACGGTGCGCGGGTGCGGCAGGACGTCGCGGATGTTGCCCACGCCGGTCAGATACATGACCAAGCGCTCGAAGCCCAAGCCGTAGCCGGCGTGCTTGCAGGAACCGTAGCGGCGCAGGTCAAGGTAGTACTTGTACTGCTCGGGATTCATGCCCAGGTCCTTGATGCGGGCCTCGAGCAGATCCAGGCGCTCCTCGCGCTGGGAGCCGCCGATAATCTCGCCGATACCGGGAACCAGGCAGTCGGCGGCGGCGACGGTCTTGCCGTCCTCGTTCATGCGCATGTAGAACGCCTTGATCTCGGCCGGGTAGTCGGTTACGAAGGTCGGTCGCTTAAAGTGCTCCTCGGTCAGGAAACGCTCGTGCTCGGTCTGCAGGTCGATGCCCCAGCTGACGGGGTAATCAAACTGGTGGCCAGCAGCGACTGCCTGCTCCAGGATTTCGACAGCCTCGGTGTAGGTAACGCGGGCAAAGTCGGAGTTTGCCACATGGTCCAGGCGCTCGATCAGCCCTTGTCCACAAACTTGTTGAGCATATTGAGCTCGTCGGGGCAGGTAGCCATAACTCCTTAAGGACGTACTTGAGCATGGCCTCGGCGTTATCCATGTAGTCGTTCAGGTCGCAAAGGCCATCTCGGGCTCGATCATCCAAACTCGGCGGCGTGGCGCGTGGTGTTGGAGTTTTCGGCGCGGAAGGTGGGGCCAAAGGTGTACACGTCGCCAAAGGCCATGGCAAAGTTCTCGGCATTGAGCTGGCCGGACACGGTAAGGCTCGCGTGCTTGCCAAAGAAGTCCTGGCTCCAGTCGACCTCGCCGGACTCGGTGAGGGGCGGATTTTTGGGGTCGAGCGTGGTCACGCGGAACATCTCGCCGGCGCCTCGCAGTCACTCGTGGTGATGATGGGGGTGTTGACGTAGACAAAGCCCTGCTCCTGGAAGAAGCGGTGGATGGCGGCAGCCGCGACAGAACGGATGCGGAACACGGCGCGGAACAGGTTGGTGCGCGGGCGCAGGTGCTGCTGGGTGCGCAGGAACTCGACGGTTGCGCGCTTCTTCTGCAGCGGGTAATCCGGGGCGCTGACGCCCTCGACCTCGATGGAGGTGGCAGAAAGCTCGAAGGGCTGGGGCGCATCGGGGGTCAGCTTGACGGTGCCGGTGCAAATGAGTGCGGCCGAGACGTTTTGATGGGCGATCTCGTCGTAGTTGTCGAGTGCCTCGCGGTTCATGACGACCTGCAGGTCGCGGAAGCAGCTGCCGTCGTTGAGCGTAACAAAGCCAAAGTTCTTCATGTCGCGGATGGACTTGACCCAGCCGGCGACGGTGACGGTCTGGCCGCCAAGCGACTCGGCATCGGCGTAAAGCTGCGCGATTTTGGTGCGGTTCACGTATCCTCCATAACGGTTGAATGATAGTTATCCATACAGTTCGATATTCTAGCAGCTCGGCTCATTTGGGCTATACAGATAAGGCATTGGCGGGATGGTTTTTCAAACGAAAAGCGCCACGGCAAATGCTCGTGGGCGCTTTTCGTGTTGCCTTTTGGCTGTGTGGCGCGGGGCCTGGCTACTTGGTCTTGGCTACCAGCAGCGGGTCGCCCAGCTTGACGAGCGGGTTGCCGCCGATAAGCGTTCCGGACTCGCCGACATGGTCGATGCTCTTAAGACGATCGAGCTCGGAGATGATGACGGTCACGATGTCCTCGTGGCCGGCGGCCTTGATGGCCTCGCGATCGAAGCTGATGAGCGGCTGGCCGGCCTTGACCGTGTCACCCATCTCGACAAAGCGGGCAAAACCCTTGCCGTTCATTTCCACGGTGCCCAGGCCAACATGATGAACACGCGAAGACCGTCCTCGGTGATCATGCCGATGGAGTGGTTGGTGACGGTGGTGGCGCCGATACGGCCGTTAGCGGGGGCGTAAATGGTGCCGGTAATGGGCTCGATGCCGTAGCCCTGGCCGAGCATGCCCGAGGCGATGGTCTCGTCGGGAACCTCACTCAGATTGACGAGCACGCCGTTGACGGGAGCGTAGATGACGCCTTCGCGGGTGGCGAAGCTTGCTGCGGGCGGAACGGACGCCTCGCCCGACGAAGTGAACGTGGACTTGAGCGAATCGAGCAGACCCATAGATGCCTCCAACGTATCAGGCGTGCATGTTGCACGCGTGTGGTTTGCCGGAAACGTTTCGTACGTGTTTCCCAGCATGGTCAGCGCTCCTATTTTACGCTGCTTAACGATGCCTCTGAACAGCGATTTTGTGATATATCAGTTGAAGGCCAACTCATTGCGGGGGTGTTTCTGCGCCGCGGGCTCAAGTGGGGTACGCTAAGGTGCGAAAAACGAGTGCGCACGAATCGCACGGAGGGAGCACCTATGATTATTGAGAACCATGCGCTGTGGGGCGAGGAGCCGACCGAGGATTATCCGGCGACGTTTACGTATCTGGGTGCCGAGCCGCTGCCCGACAAGCCCAATGGCCGCCGCCCCGCGGTGATCATCTGCGGCGGAGGCGGGTTTACGCATATCGCTCCGCACGAGCAGGACCCGGTGGCGTTTGCGTTTTTGGACCGCGGCTACCAGGCCTTTGTGCTCAACTATGTGACGAGCGCCACGGGCGACGTGAGCTTTCCGCACCCGCAGGCGGACCTCGCCAAGATGGTCGCTACCGTGCGCGCCAACGCCGACGAGTGGCATGTCGATCCCAAGCGCGTGTGCATCGTGGGTTTCTCGGCGGGCGGCATGATCTGCGCCTCGTTGGCAACGCAGTGGAAGACCGGACCCTTCGCGGGCCTTGCCGGGGCTCGTCCGGAGGATATTCGTCCCGACGCGTGGTGCTGGGCTATCCGTTGCTCGACCTTGCCTATGTGCGCGATATGCAGACGCGCGACCCGCGCATCGACCTGCGCGTGCCCAAGACGGGTGGCAAGACGGGGCGCGATTTGCTCAACGACTATCTGTCGATGGTGACGGGCGGCGAGGCGACCGATGAGCACCTGGCCGACATTTGCCCTACCACGCACGTTTCGCGTCAGATGCCCCCGACCTTTGTGTGGGGCGTTTCGGACGACAAGACGGCGCCGGTCGCGCAGGTCTACCCGTTTGCGCAGCGCATGGCCGAGGAGGGTGTTGCATGCGAGATGCACGTCTTTGACCAGGGTGGCCACGGCCTTTCGCTCGGCAACGCCAATACCGCGGTCGACAACGAGGACAAGCAGGTTTCCGTCCGTCCCTGGATCCGTCTGGCCTTCCGCTTCCTGGAACGCCATATGTAAAAGTAGACTACTTGCCCGTTTCAAAAAGTCTGCTTAGAGGAGGAGCCATGCTTGAGGTACGTATGTGGTTTTGGCCCAGACGCCGGTGGGGAGCAAGCGCGGCGAGGTGACGTTTTCACATGGGGTGAACGGCGCGCTCAGGGCAGTACTAAACGTCAGGGGCCTCAATATCGCTCTCTCGGGTGCCCGCGCTGAGTGCGATTTCTTTGAGCTCTCGGGTACTATCTCCCACGTCTTGATGGGCAAGGCGCCCTTTACATGCACGGGGTCGGTTGAGGGTGATCGACTCACTGCTACCGCGCGGTCGGGTTCCATTTCGATCTCGCTGAGCGGTATGCGCAAAGAGCTTTCGGGGCGCACCGCATAAGTTTGCGCAGGTAAACATCGGTATTTGACTTTATAAAATAGTTCAGAGCGCTATCATTTGTCGTTACGAGTTGGTTAGCCCCGGTAAACGGTTAACCGCGTCTAACGAAAGGATGAGCGCGTGAAGCTCGATACACTCGAGATTGGAAAGGACGCCGTTGTCGCATCGGTGGCATCGGACGATCAGGCACTCCGACAGCATATTTTGGACATGGGCCTAACTCCGGGCACCGAAGTTACCATGATGAAGTATGCCCCCATGGGCGATCCGCTCGAGATTCGCCTGCGCGGCTACGAGTTGACGCTGCGCAAGGACGATGCCGCACGCATTGAGCTCGTGGATGTGCACGACACCGATACCGGCCCGCGCGTTAACGCCGCAATCGGCACGACGGATCACCCGGCCCTGGGCGAAGGGACGTATTCGCCTCGTGCTGCCAAGACGGCCGTGCCCGAGGGCGCACCGCTGCATTTTGCCCTCGCCGGCAACCAAAACTGCGGTAAGACCACGCTGTTCAACCAGCTTACGGGCTCCAACCAGCACGTCGGTAACTTTCCCGGCGTGACGGTCGACCGCAAGGACGGCACCATCCGTAACCATCCCGAGGCAAGCGTTACCGATCTGCCCGGCATCTATTCGCTGTCTCCGTACACGGGCGAAGAGATCGTCAGTCGCCAATTTATCCTGGACGAAAACCCCGATGCCATCATCGACATTATCGACGCCACCAACATCGAACGTAACCTGTACCTGACACTGCAGCTCATGGAGCTCGACCGCCCCATGGTCATCGCGCTCAACATGATGGACGAGGTGACCGCCAATGGTGGTGCCGTAGACGTCAACCTGCTCGAGAGCCTGCTGGGCGTGCCTGTTGTTCCCATTAGCGCTGCCCGCAACGAGGGCATTGGCGAGTTGGTGGATCATGCCTTGCACGTGGCGCGGTTCCGCGAGCGCCCCGGTCGCCTGGACTTCTGCGCGCCCGATGGTCCAGACGGCGGCGCGCTGCATCGCTGCATTCACGGCATCGCCAACCTTATCGAGGACCATGCCGCGACGGCGCATATCCCGGTGCGTTTTGCGGCGACCAAGCTGGTTGAGGCGACGAGCTGGTGACCGAGGCGCTTCATCTGGACCGTAACGAACTTGACGCCATCGAGCACATCATTACCCAGATGGAGGGTGAGGCCGGTACCGACCGTCTATCTGCACTGGCTGACATGCGCTTCGGCTTTATCGGCGACGTGTGTGGGCGCTGCGTCGTCAAGCCGCACGAGAGCCGCGAGCACGTGCGTTCCGTCAAGATCGACCGCATCCTGACGGGTCGCTACACGGCCATTCCAGCGTTCCTGGTGATCATGGGTCTCGTCTTTTGGCTGACGTTTGGCGTGATCGGCGCGGCGTTGCAGGGACTTATGGAGGACGGCATCGCTGCCATCATCGCCTCGGCCGATGCGGGCCTCAAGGCGTTCGGCACCAACGACGTGGTGCGCTCGCTGGCTGTCGACGGCGTGCTTACGGGCGTGGGCAGCGTGCTGACCTTCCTGCCGATTATCGTCGTGCTCTTTTTGTTCCTCTCCATTCTGGAAGACTCCGGCTACATGGCGCGTGTGGCCTTTGTCATGGATAAAGTGCTGCGTCGCTTTGGCCTGTCGGGCCGCAGCTTCGTGCCTATGCTCGTCGGTTTTGGCTGCACCGTGCCGGCTATCATGTCGACCCGTACGCTCCCATCCGAGCACGACCGCAAGATGACGGTCATGCTCACGCCGTTCATGAGCTGTTCGGCCAAGTTGCCGGTCTACGGTCTGCTGTGCGGGGCATTCTTCCCGCAGGCGACAGTTCCCGCCATGGTCTCGCTCTATCTGATTGGTATCGTGGTCGGCTGCATTGCCGCCCTGGTGCTCAACCGCACGGCATTTAAGGGCGACCCGGTGCCGTTTATCATGGAGCTTCCCAATTACCGCCTGCCGAGCGTCAAGACGACGGTGATGCTGGCATGGGATAAGGCCAAGGACTTTATTACCAAGGCCTTTACCATTATCTTTGCCGCCACCGTGGTCATCTGGTTCCTCCAGACGTTCGATATCCGCTTTAATGTGGTCGCCGATCAGTCGCAGAGTCTGCTTGCCGGTCTGGGTAGCATCATCGCGCCGGTGTTGGCCCCACTCGGTTTTGGCGACTGGCGTGCGTCGACGGCGCTCGTCACCGGACTCATTGCCAAGGAGAGCGTCATCTCGACGCTCACGGTGCTTTTGGGCGCAACGTCGCCCGCGGCGCTGTCGACCATGTTTTCGCCGTTTACCGCCTACGTGTTCCTGGTCTTTACGCTGCTGTACCCGCCCTGCGTAGCGGCAATCGGCGCCGTCAAGAGCGAGTTGGCGCGCGCTATGCCGTGGCCGTGTTCGCGTTTCAGGTGACGGTCGCTGGATCGTGGCGTTTGTCGTGCATTCGGCGGGCATATTGCTGGGGCTGGCTTAGTTATTTATTGATGGCGCAACCTCTGTGTATTGAGTTGATTACGGCCCCGCATCTGTTGCTGACGGATGCGGGGCCGTTGCTATATAATCGCCCATCGCTCAAGACAATCGGAGGGGGTTCCTACATGACTCAGGCAAGACAAGATGGCATCTCGCTCAAGCAGTGGCTCCCGCTTATCGGGCTTGCCTGCTGTTCGTTCGTGTTCAACACATCAGAGTTCATGCCCATTGGCTTCTGACTGATATTGCCGCATCGTTCTCGCTCACCGAGGCCCAGGCAGGCATCATGATTTCGGTCTACGCCTGGGGTGTCATGCTGCTGTCGCTGCCACTCATGGTGTTTGCCTCGCGCTTTGAGTTCAAGCGGATGCTGCTGGGCGTTTTGGCCGTGTTTTCGCTCGGCCAGTTCTTGTCCGCCTTGGCGCCCACCTATCCTATTTTGGTTTGCGCGCGTCTGGTGGTCGCCTGCGCGCATGCCGTGTTCTGGTCGGTCGCTCGATCATAGCCTCGCGCCTGGTCGATACGCGTCATGGGGCGCTCGCCATCAGCATGATCGCCACGGGCTCGTCCATCGCGCAGATCTTCGGCCTGCCGATCGGCCGCGCCATCGGCCTGGCCGTGGGCTGGCGTATGACGTTTGCGTGGTCGGAGCTTTTTCTGCCGTCGCGGTGGTGTACCAGGCAGCGGTGTTCCCGGTCATGCCGGCGAGCGAGCGCTTTACCGTCAAACAGCTGCCCGAGCTGCTCAAGAACCCGTTCCTCATCGCGCTCTACGTGGTCACGGTCTTTATGGCGACCGGCTACTACGCGGGTTACAGCTATATCGAGCCCTTCCTGGCGCAGGTCGCACACGTCGATGCGGGCGCCATCACCATGACGCTGACGGCGTTTGGCTGTTCTGGTCTGCTCGGAAGCTGGCTGTTTGGCCGCCTGTTCGATGGGCATCGCTTCCCGTTCTTGGCTATCACGCTCTCCGGCGTGCCGGTGGCTCTGCTGCTTATGGCCCCCGCAGCCTCGGCACTCGTGTTGGTGCTTGCCGTCTGCGCACTATGGGGCTGCTGCGCCACGGCCTTTAACGTGGCGTTTCAGGCCGAGCTCATCAAGTACACGCCGGCGGACTCGTCGGCCGTCGCCATGTCGATCTTCTCGGGCCTGTTTAACCTTGGTATCGGCACGGGCACCGCGATCGGCGGAGCGTGGTGTCGGGCCCCGGTATCGCTGGATCGGCTACGCGGGCGGCACGATTGCGTCGTGGGCGTCATCCTCGCCATCACCGTGCTGTTCCCGGCCATACGCCGCGCAAAGCCTGTCGCCTAACCACACCCCTCATCAGTTGCGGCGGAATGCGGACTGGATTGGTAGCTAAAAAGCCCCGTCCCAAATTAGCTACCTGCTGGGCATACAATGGATGTCGTTGTGCTGAGCTTACCGGGAGGCTGTTATGTGGCATACGAGACGACGTTCTATCAGATCTATCCGCTGGGCTTTTGCGGGGCTCCGCGCGAAAACGCCGCGCCTGTTGCCGAGGATGAGCTCTTCCAAGCTGCCGGTACCGCGCCTAATCCCGATGCCCCCATCATGAAAATCGCCCAATGGGCCGATTACCTGCAGGAGTTCGGTATCGGTGCCGTGTTGATCAACCTCCGCTTGAGTCCGATAGCCATGGCTACGATACGCGCAGCCTGCGCCATATCGACCGCCGCCTGGGTGGAGATGCCGATTTTGCCGCCGTATGCGAGACACTGCACGCCCATGGCATCCGCGTGGTGCTCGATGCGGTCTTCAACCATGTGGGCCGTGGCTTTTGGGCCTTCCGCGATGTGCAGGAGCGCAAGTGGGATTCGCCCTACAAGGACTGGTTCCACATTAGCTTTGACGGCGAATCCTGCTATGGCGACGGCTTTTGGTACGAGGCTGGGAGGGCCATTTTGAGCTCGTGAAGCTCAACCTGCAAAATCCTGCCGTAGTCGATTACCTGCTCGAGTCTGTGCGCCGTTGGGCCGATAACTTTGGCATCGACGGCCTGCGCCTGGACGTCGCTACATGCTCGACCGCGACTTTATGCGCCGCCTGCACTCCTTTACCCGCGAGCTCAAGCCCGACTTTGTACTGATCGGCGAGACGCTCCACGGCGACTACAACCAGATCGTCAACGAGAGATGCTCGACTCCTGCACCAACTACGAGTGCTACAAGGGCCTGTATTCCAGCTTTAACTCAGTCAATATGTTCGAGATCGCCCATTCGCTGCATCGCCAGTTTGGCGGCGACCCGTGGTGCATCTACCGCGGTAAACACCTGCTGAGCTTTGTCGACAACCACGACGTACCGCGCCTGGCGAGCATTCTCACCGACAAGCGCTGTCTGCGTCCCGCCTATGCCATGCTGCTTGGTATGCCGGGCATTCCGTGCGTCTACTATGGCAGCGAGTGGGGATTGCCGGCGAAAAGGCGGACCCGATGGCGACTGGGCGCTGCGACCCGCACTCGACGAGCCCGCGCCTAACGAGCTGACAGGCTTTATTGCGCAGCTTGCACACCTGCGCTCGACAAACGATGCGGCGGCACGCGCTCTCAACTACGGCGCGTACCGTACGTGGTGATTCAAAACAAGCAGCTGCTGTTCGAGCGTGCCTGCGACGACGCACGGTGCTCGTGGCGGTGAATGCCGTGGACGAGACCTATTCCTTTACAGCCGGCGAGCTCAACGGGTCCTTTGTCGACCTGCTTGTCGAGACGCGCCCACGGTCGAGCTGGCGGGCACGCTTGAGCTTGCGCCCTATGAGGTGCGTTATCTGCTGAGGGTCTAGCCCATGCCTGCGTCTGACGAGGACTATCAACATATTGAGCATGGGTTTGAGCCCGTGTTCGACCGGCACTCGCGCGTTTTGGTGCTCGGGTCGTTCCCCTCGGTGCTTTCGCGCGCCAATGCCTTTTACTATGGCAACCCTCAGAACCGCTTTTGGCGCGTGATAGCGGCATGCCTCGGTGCGCCTGTGCCACCCAATGAGGGCGATCCTTTGGCGGACGGTACGCCGGCGACACTCGACGCCTCGATTGCCGCCAAGCGATTCATGCTCCTCGACGGCGGCGTAGCCTGTGGGATGTGATCGAGAGCTGCGATATCAAGGGCTCGAGTGACGCTAGTATTCGTAACGTCGTGCCGATCGATATCGGGCGTATTACCGCCGTGGCTCCGATCGAGGCGGTCGTCTGCAACGGCGGCACCGCGGGACGTCTCTACCACCGCTACCTTGAGTCTCTGACAGGCATCAAGGCGCAGGTCATGCCCTCAACGAGTCCCGCTAACGCGGCTTGGAGCTTGATTGCCTCATCGCCTTCTGGGCCACTGCCGTCACCTGGCGCCCCCAACCTCATCACGATATTTAACCGAAACTGGAATTTCGGTCGGCTAGAGCGGGCTGTTGCATTCTAAACGACCGAAACTCCAGTTTCGGCTAAAACGCGGGTAGGGTGGGGCAGGGAGGAAATGCCGTTCACAGGGGATTTTCTACCGTTCGCATTGGAATTGTTGCTATGGTGGCATCGGTCGTGCAGACTGGAACACGGAATGTTACCCACTTGGGGCATGACCTGTTCTACTCACAACCGCATCTTTTTTGGAATGTTACTCTCTGAGGCACGACCAAGCGTTCGCAGGCTTTGCGCCTTGCGATTGTTTGTTAAGCTTCAGAGAGTTTTTGTTTCTAGCGATCGTATGAAGCGCGTTCTAAAAGATGCACCGGGAAAGGCTGGAAAGGGAACGGCATGAAGCAGTCCGCCGCATCAACAACAACGTGGCCGTGTGCCGGGACAACGTTGGCAACGAGCTCCTCGCCATGGGCAAAGGCATCGGCTTTGGCCAGCTGCCGCGCGAGCTTACGCTTGCCGAGGTCGAGCGCACGTTCTACAACGTTGACGAGCGGTGCTTCAGCGCGATCAACGATCTGCCGCAGGATGTGATGGAGTTCTCCATCTCCTGCGCGGACTACGTTCGCAATGAGCTGCCCTACGAGCTGAGCGCCAATCTCGCTTTTACCCTGGCCGACCACCTCTCGTTTGCTATCGACCGCGCAAAGAAGAACATGCAGGTGCGTATGCCGCTCGCCTATGACGTGGAGCAGATGTACCCGGCGGAGTACCGCCTGGGCAAGCATATCGCCCGCCGCGTGCAGAAGCAGTTTTGCGTCGCTTTGCCCAACAGCGAGGCGACAGGCATCGCCCTCAATATTATCAATGCGCGTCTGGGTGCGGCGACCGAGGCCGAGAAGGAACGCGAGCGCCAAGACGATAACATGCTCGAGGATGTTACCGAGATCATCGAGGATGACTTCGGCATCGACATCGACCGCAGTTCGTTTGCCTTCTCGCGCTACGCCACGCACATGCGCTATCTCTTTGAGCGCCTTCACTCCGGCGAGGTTCTCGACAGCAGCTGTGTAAACGGCTTCCGCGGCATCGAGGAGCAGTATCCGCGCGAGGCTGCGTGCGTCGCAAAGATCTCCCAGCATATCGAGGGCGAATGGATGGGGCCGTCGTGAGCAACGACGAGCGCCTGTATCTGGTGGTCCATGTGAGTAGGCTCCGCATCAAAGGTACGGGAAGGTAGCGCGTACAACGTGGCACGCTGCTGCTCCCAGCAACCGAAAAGGGTACGACAATGGCTAAAGCAGAACGCTATGCCGAGCTCGCCAGCAAGGTAGTCGAATACGTTGGCGGCAAGGACAACATCGTCTTCTTCACGCATTGCGTGACGAGGCTTCGCTTCAACGTCAAGGACAAGAGCTTGGTCAAGGGCTCGGACATCGAGAAGATCCGAGGCGTAATGGGGTTGCCAGTGGGTAGGCGACCAATACCAGATCATCATCGGACAGTCCGTGTCCGACGCCTACAACCTGATCGTCAAGGAGACCGCCTTGAGGCAATGGGTCCGTTGACGAGGACATGGGCGACGCCCACAAGAAGAAGTTCAGCATCAACGCCGTCTTTGATGCCATCTCGGGCTCGATCACGCCGATCATCCCGTGTTTATCGGTGCCGGCTTTATCAAGATCGCTGTGCTGCTGCTCACGCAGTTCGGCCTTCTTACCGCTGATAACACCACCATCCAGGTGTTGACGTTCGTCGGCGACGCGGGCTTCTACTTCCTGCCTGTCTTTGTGGGCGCGTTTGCGGCTAAGAAGTTCGGCGCCAACATGGCGCTCGGCATGATGATGGGCGCCATCTTTATTCACCCGTCCTTTATCTCCGCGGTAACGGACGCACGGCGCTCAGCGTCTACGGTATCCCTGTCTATGCCACGACGTATTCGAGCTCCGTGGTGCCGGCGCTTCTCACCGTTTGGGTCATGTCCTATGTCGAGAAGTTCTTTGCCAAGCACTCGCCCGATTCGATCCGTTCTATCACCGAGCCGTTCTTTACGCTGCTCGTTATACTGCCGCTCGCTCTCTGCGTGCTCGGTCCCGTTGGCGCCTTTGTGGTACGTACCTCTCCGAGGCTATCATGTGGCTCTACAACACTACCGGTTTCTTTGGCATCGCCGTGCTCTCTGCGATCTTCCCGTGGATTGTTATGACTGGCATGCACACCGCCCTTGCGCCCTATCTTGTTAACGCCATGGTACCGTCGGCTACGACCCCATCATCTGCACGGCCAACGTCGTTGCCAATATCGACCAGGGTGCCGCGTGCGCTGCCGTAGCCTTCAAGACCAAGCACGACGAGAATCTGCGTTCCGTCGCCTCCGCTTGCGCCGTCACGGCTATCGTGGGCGGTGTGACCGAGCCCGGTATGTTCGGCGTCAACCTTAAGCTCAAGACGCTATGTACGGCGCTATGATCGGCTCCTTCTTTGGTGCCTCGTTGCCGGCTTTGGCCATGCCTACCTCTACTCCATGATTGGTTCCGGAGGTCTCTTTGCCCTTCCCGCATACCTGGGTGGCGACAACCCGTTTGCCAGCATGGCCTGGATGGCTGCCGGTCTTGTTGTTGGTGCCATCGTGACCTTTATCGCCACCTACATCCTCTACAAGCCGAGGATGCCGAGGCGTAATCGTCGATTGTTCCAATCAGTTGTCCAATTTTTAGATAGGAGATAAGCATGTCTTTCCCTGAGAACTTCCTGTGGGGTGGCGCTACCGCTGCTAACCAGTGCGAGGGTGCCTACCTCACCGACGGCAAGGGCCTCAGTACCGCCGACGTTATGACCGCGGGCGACAAGGATACGCCGCGCCGCATCACCGACGGCTGCCTGCCTGGCGAGAACTACCCGAGCCATGTGGCCATCGACCACTATGGTCACTTCAAGGAGGATATAGCCCTCTTTGGCGAGATGGGCTTCAAGACCTATCGCATGTCCATCAATTGGGCGCGCATCTTCCCCAACGGCGACGATGATGAGCCTAACGAGGCCGGTCTTGCCCACTATGACGCTGTCTTTGACGAGTGCCATAAGTACGGTATCGAGCCCTTGGTGACGCTCTCCCACTACGAGACGCCGCTCGGCCTGCAGAAGTACGGCTCGTGGGAGAACCGCAAGGTCATCAATTTCTACCTCAACTACGTCAAGACCGTCTTTACGCGCTACAGGGGCAAGGTTAAGTACTGGCTCACCTTCAACGAGATTAACTGCATGTCGATGAGCCCGTGGATGGCCGGCGGCATTGCCCCCGATGCGAGCGAGCAGGTCCGCATGACGGCCGCCTACCACCAGTTTCTGGCGAGCGCCCAGGCGGTGCAGCTGGCGCACGAGATTGACCCGGAGAACAAGGTTGGCATGATGTACGGTGGCATGTTCAGCTATCCCAATAGCTGTGATCCGGCCGACGTCAAGGCCAACGAGGAGTTCATGCGCACCAACCTGTTCTACCCGGACGTGATGTGTCGTGGCTACTATCCCGCCTACAAACTCAAGGAGTTCGAGCGCCGCGGGATCGTCCTGCCCGAGGAGCTGGGCGACAAGGAAATCCTGCGCGCCGGCACGGTAGACTTCCTCTCGTACAGCTATTACTTCACCATGGTGTGCGGTAAGAAGACCAACGCCATGGCGCTCGACTGCGGCAGCGTCGTGACGGGCTATACCAACCCCTATGTTGAGCAGACCCCCTGGGGCTGGAGCATCGACCCGTACGGTCTGCGCTACTCGCTCAACCTCTTCTACGACCGCTATCAGATTCCGCTGATGATCGTGGAGAACGGTCTGGGCACGTATGACAAGGTCGAAGAGGACGGCTCGATTCACGACCCGTATCGCATCGACTACCTGCGTGCCCATATCAAGGCCATGAAGGAGGCTGTCGAGATCGACGGCGTCGACCTGATGGGCTACACGCCGTGGGGCTGCATCGATATCGTCTCGGCCGGTACCGGCGAGATGAAGAAGCGTTACGGTTTCATCTACGTGGACGCGACGACGAGTGCAAGGGCTCGCTCGCACGTAGCCGCAAGGATAGCTTCTTCTGGTACAAAAAGGTTATTGCCAGCAACGGCGAGGACCTGGACTAGCTTTCGGACGGGGTCGCAATCCTGCGGCCCGTTTTGCCCCATTAAAGGCCTTAGCTGTGCGCCGTGCGCAGCGCGGCCCGAAACCCGTGAGCCGGCGCCTCTAAACGCATAACGGAAATCCAAGGGCTATACCCTAAGAGCAAACCACCCCTTTTAGGGTGGTTTTGATGCGCGGCCACTAGGTGCCAGAGCGGGGCGGGGGCGCAGGCTTGGCCATGACGGCGCCGTCGCTGTCAAAGGCGCTCACGTCGGCGCCGCCGAGCTGCTGTGCCCGTTTGACCGAGCATCCCATGCGCACGGCACCCACGAGTTTGTCGATGGCCTCGGAGAATGGCCTGCGCAGGGCGCCCATGCGGGGCGACCCGCAGAGCTTTGCCGATAGTCCGCCCATCGCGAGCACGGTGCTCCGCCCCAGAGTATGTTGCCCGTTTGGGCGTTCCTCTGTAGCCTTGCGAGCACGCCGCGCGCTGCCTCGGGATCCGTGCCGTCGGTTTCGACGATCGCATAGAGCCGCGTGCCGTGTTGTGCAATAGCGCTAAGTGCGGAGAGCCTGGTGGCATCGAGGGCCTCTGCGGTGTTCGACCCGCCTTGCCTGATCGCCAAGACAATGGCGTCAAACGTCCCGGTCGGGTGCCTTCTGCTAGTTTCATCGACTCAAACGAGGGCAGTTTCGTGTCCGAGATTCTGGCGTAGGCGGTATATGCGTCCTTAAAGTCCTCAAGCAAAAAGACGAGTCCGGGATCAGCATCGAAAATGTGAGCGCGATGCTCTCCGGCGTCGAGGGCGTCTCGGCATCGAGCTCCTCCTGGTTTTCGTGCGCGCGATCGGGCGACATGGTTCCTTCTTTCTGGTCGATGGCCTCTACAGTACAACGTTACAACAAGGTTTCGGCGCTCTCGCGGCGCTATCCTTATGCAATCAAGCACTTGAGAGGAGATCCATGCGTCTGCCCATGAACACATCGCTCGCCGGCCTCAAGCCCTCCGGCATCCGCCGGATCAATGCGCTCGCCGCTCAGCACCCGGGGTGCATCGCGCTCGCGCTTGGCGAGCCCGATTTTCCCACGCCCGATGTGATTGGCGCCGAGGTGACTGCCTCGCTGGGCCGCGGTGACACGCACTATCCGCCCAACAACGGTCGCCCCGCCCTGCGCGAGGCGCTGTCCGCTTACATGGGCGACGCGGGTCTTACGTTTTCTGCCGACGAGGTCATTCTGACCGACGGCGCAACCGAGGCCCTGTCGGCAACATTCATGGCTATGCTCAACCCCGGTGACGAGGTCATTATCCCCACACCGGCCTTTGGCCTGTACGAGAGCATCGTCGTGGCCAACCACGCCAAGGCGGTCTTTTGGATACGGAGCCAGCACAATTCCAGATCAATGAGGAGGCGCTTCGTGCTTGCGTGACGCCGGCGACCAAAGCCATCGTCATTTGCTCGCCCAACAATCCCACGGGCTGTATCCTCAACGCGGCTTCGCTCGACGCCGTGGCGCACGTGGCGGAGCGGACGGCATCTACGTGGTCTGCGACGACGTCTACAACCGCCTGGTCTATGTGGATGGCTACGAGCGCTTTGCCCAGCGCCACCCGGAGTTGCGTGATCAGACGGTGGTCATCGAGAGCTTTTCCAAACCCTGGGCCATGACCGGCTGGCGCTTGGGCTGGCTCGCAGCCGCAGCCCCCGTCATCGCCGAGATCGCAAAAGCTCACCAATACTTAGTATCGAGTGCCGTCTCCTTCGAAATGGACGCCGCAGCCAGAGCCCTCACCGTCGACCCAACCCCCATGCTCGAAGTCTACCGAGCCCGCCGCGAGCGCGTACTCGCAGCCTTAGACGCCATGGGCCTCGACGCAGTAGAACCAGCAGGAGCCTTCTACGCCTTCCCCAGCATCAAACAGTACGGCCTAACAAGCGAAGATTTCTGCATCAAAGCCATCAAAGAAGCAAACGTAGCCCTAGTCCCAGGCGACTGTTTCGGCTGCGAAGGCCACATCCGCCTAAGCTACTGCGTCTCCGACAAAGACCTAGACGAAGGCCTAAATCGCCTGTCCGCCTTCATTTCGACTTTGTAGTCCTCAGGGATGCAACACATCAGCCCACCGACATAAGGGTTATGCGTGGGGCGCGTCGCTCAACGGACACGAGGATTCGCAGCAAAGGAACGTAGCTCCGGCCGGGAGCGTATGCAGGGTTTGTGTACGAATCCTCGCGCCCGTTGACCGACGCCGGGGTCCCCGCCATAATACTTTCGATTCACGCACGAATCCGCTGCCAGAGACAGCCGGTGCAAACGGGCATCGCCCGCGAGCTTAATGGGATATCCCGCCAGCCGAGGTGGTCGAGTAGATATGTCTTCTCGCCCCCGTCGCTCATGCAGCGCGGGGGCTTTCTTTTTGGACATGCCCCCGTCACGTCCTTGTGGCGGACCGTGCCCGGAAAGAATTCGAGGAGGTGTAATTCATGCCCCAGCAGTACAAAATCGACAAGGTTGCAGAGATCGAGTCCCGTATCGCCGAGAACGCCGGTCTGTTTGTCGTCAACTACAACGGTCTGACGGTTAAGCAGGCTCAGGAGCTGCGTCATCAGCTTCGCGAGTGCGGCGCCGAGATGAAGGTCTACAAGAACAACCTGGTCAAGATCGCTCTCAAGAACCAGGAGCAGCCCGAGATCGACGAGATCCTCGCCGGCCCCGTCGCTTATGTGTTCTACGAGACCGAGCCGGTCGAGGCCGCTAAGGCCCTTAAGGACTTCTCCGCTAAGTCCAAGGGCGTCCTTGAGATCAAGGGCGGTATCTCCGACGGCAAGGCCGTTTCCGCTGATGATGTTAAGGCTATCGCCGAGCTGCCCACCAAGGATCAGCTTCTCGGCCAGATCGCCGGTCTCATCTCCGGTTTCGCTCGCGACATCGCTGTCTGCGTCAACGGCGTTTCCTCTGGTCTCGCTCGTTCGATCCAGCAGGTCTCCGAGCAGAAGGCAGCCTAGTCGCTGTTTTCACCCGCGCGGCAACGCCGCACCCTTGGCGCATTCGCGCCGTGTTTTAACTGATCTCCGTGCATCCGCACGGAAACCGAAAGGACTTAGAAATGGCTAAGCTTACCACCGATGAGATCATCGATGCTCTTAAGGAAATGACCCTTCTCGAGGCTTCCGAGCTCGTTAAGGCTATCGAGGACACCTTCGGCGTTTCCGCCGCTGCTCCTGCCGCTGTTGTCGCCGCTCCCGCTGCTGGCGCTGCTGAGGCCGAGGAGAAGACCGAGTTTGACGTCGTGCTCGAGGGCTTCGGCGACAACAAGATTCAGGTCATCAAGGCCGTCCGTGAGCTCACCAACCTTGGCCTGAAGGAGGCCAAGGAGGTCGTCGAGGGCGCTCCCAAGGCTGTTCTCGAGGGTGCCAAGAAGGAGGACGCCGAGGCTGCCAAGGAGAAGCTCGAGGCTGCTGGCGCTGCTGTCACCCTCAAGTAATCAGGCTTTCTCGCCAGATTTCTTTGCAGACGGGGTTCGCATTGCGAGCCCCGTCTTTTTGTTTTTCGATCCCTCGGCATCGGTTGCTCAAACTGCCATGTTCTGTGATTTGCGTCGTATCGGGTGCCCTGCCGTTGGGCAATAAAATTGCACCATTCGAGCAATAATTTGCGTTGACCTGCTGAAGAATTGTCTCTGCCTTGTAGCGACATATAGTTCCAGCGGTAAGATGCTTGGGTATCGCAATTTGGTCTGCGGCTGTGTGCCGCACGCATGGGGCGCTTTTGCGCCTGCGAAAGGATCTTTGAATAACATGAAGGCAATCATCCCCGCCGCCGGTCTTGGCACGCGTTTTCTGCCTGGCACCAAGTGCACGCCCAAAGAGATGCTGCCGGTGCTCGACAAGCCCGTCATTCAGTACGTCGTCGAGGAGGCGCTCGACCCCGAGGAGGTCGACGACGCCATCATCGTTACTTCTCCCGGCAAGCCCGAGCTGCTGAACTACTTCCAGCCCGACCGTTCGCTCGAGAACCTGCTGCGCGAGCGCGGCAAGAACGCCTATGCCGATGCCGTCGCCCACGCTGGCGGTATGCCGGTCGACTTCCGTTATCAGTACGAGCCCAAGGGCCTCGGCCATGCTATTCGCTCTGCTGCCGACGCCGTGGCAGGGGAGAACTTCCTGGTTCTTCTGGGCGACTACGTTGTACCTAACCGCGACATCTGCGACAAGATGCTCGCCGTTTCCAAGGAGCACGGTGGCGCTTCGGTTATCGCCGTCGCTGCTTGCTCGCCCGAGGAAGTCAGCCGCTACGGTGTTATCGCCGGTGAGCGCGTCGGTTCGCTCGAGGGTGCCGAGGACGTTGCCGATGCCGAGCCGGGCGCTGTCTGGCGTATCGGCGGTCTGGTCGAGAAGCCCGCTCCCGAGGCGGCTCCGTCCAACCTGTACATCGTCGGTCGCTACCTGCTGAGCCGCTGGTCATGGACTTGCTGGCAGATCAGCAGGCCGGCAAGGGCGGCGAGATCCAACTCACCGACGCCATGGCCCGTTCGCTCGACCGCGAAGCCATGTACGCCGTCGTCATCGACCCGCTGTCGGGCTACGACACCGGCACTCCCTCTGGCTGGATGGCCACCAACGCCCTCATGGCTGCAAGCGACCCCCGCTTTGCCGATGCCTTCTGGGACGCCATCGACGAGCGAGGCGGCTTGATGCGCAAGTAAGCCTTCGGGCACCGACATTTACGGGCGTGGACCTCGGTTCGCGCCCGTTTTTTATAAGAGCTGCGATTGCTGGCTCTCTGTTCACAGAAAATATATGAACAGATGTTCGATACACATATATCTACCTGCGTGTTTTCTGTCGAAAATCTTTGCTACTCCAAAAACTCAATCGCGTCAAGGCTTTTCTTGCCCAACGGTCGGTACCTGATAAACTATTAGGTTGCGATAACTGGCGAAGCTATGCCTCGCCAACCCACCGAGCATTTCCGTGAAGGAGGAAAAACCTGGTGACCTACGCATACACTGCCACTGAGCGCAAGCGCGTCAGCTTCGGGAAAATCCCGGAGGCCATGGAGCTCCCCAACCTTATCTCTGTTCAAAGGGAATCCTTTGAGCGTTTTAAGGACGAGGGTCTTCGTGAGGCGTTCAAGGAATCCAGCCCCATCCAGAGCCAGAACCATGTTCTCGAGGTTACCTTCGGCGAGCATCAGTTCGGCGACCCCGCGCACACCGTCGAGGAGTGCCGCGAGAAGGACATGACGTATCAGGCCCCGCTTCTGACCGACGTTCGTCTCACCAACAAGGAGACCGGCGAGATCAAGGAGCAGCTCGTCTTCATGGGCGACTTCCCCATGATGACCGATCAGGCACCTTCATCATCAACGGTACCGAGCGTATCGTCGTCTCGCAGCTCGTCCGCTCCCCGGGCGTGTACTACAGCTCCGAGATGGATTCGGGCAAGCAGATCTACAAGGCCAGATCATCCCGTCCCGCGGTGCCTGGCTCGAGTTTGAGGTCGACAAGCGCGACCAGCTCATGGTCTCCATCGACCGTAAGCGCAAGCAGAGCGCCACGATGTTCCTGCGCGCCCTTGGCATCGCCGTCACCAACGACGACATCATCGAGCTGCTCGGCAACTCCGATGTGATCAAGCGCACCCTGGAGCGCGACACCGCCCTCACCCGCGAGGACGCCCTCATCGAGATCTACCGTCGCCTGCGCCCGGGCGAGCCTCCCACCGTGGACGCTTCCCGCAGCCTGCTCGAGGGCCTGCTCTTTAACCCGCAGCGCTACGATCTGGCCCGCGTCGGTCGTTACAAGGTCAACAAGAAGCTCAACCTCACCACCGAGGAAGAGGTCACGGTGCTCACCGACGAGGATATCGTTGCGACGCTGCGCTACCTGCTGTCCCTCGCTGCCGGCGAGCAGGGTTTCAAGGTCGACGACATCGACCACTTTGGCAACCGCCGCATCCGTACCGTCGGCGAGCTCGTCGCCAACCAGTTCCGTATCGGTATGAGCCGTATGGAGCGCGTCGTCCGTGAGCGCATGAGCTCCCAGGACATCGACGAGATCACCCCGCAGTCGCTCATCAACATCCGCCGATCGTGGCCTCCATCAAGGAGTTCTTCGGTTCCTCGCAGCTCTCGCAGTTCATGGACCAGGCGAACCCCCTGACCGGTCTGACCCATAAGCGCCGTCTGTCCGCACTCGGCCCTGGTGGTCTTGCCGGCCACAAGTCCGGCTCCAGCCGCCGCACCAACGTGCCGACGGCCGTCCGCGACGTTCACAATTCGCACTACAGCCGCATGTGCCGATCGAGACCCCCGAAGGCCCCAACATCGGCCTGATCGGCTCGCTCGCCCTCTACGCCCGCGTCAACGAGTACGGCTTCATCGAGGCCCCGTTCCGTCGCGTCGAGAACGGCGTTGCCACCGATCAGATCGACTGGATGACCGCTGACGAGGAAGAGAAGCACGTCATCGCGCCGGCCAACACGCCGCTCGATCCCAAGACCAACGAGTTCATCACGACCGATGCCGAGGGCAAGATCGTCCGCCCGCACACCGTGATCGCCCGTACCCGCGACTTCGACGGTTCCTTCGGCGCTCCCGCCGACGTGCCCGTCGAGGACGTCGACTACATGGACGTCTCGCCGCGTCAGATGCTCTCCGTCGCAGCCACGCTGATCCCGTTCCTTGAGCACGACGACGCCAAGCGTACGCTGATGGGCGCCAACATGCAGCGTCAGGCCGTGCCGCTGGTTCACCCCGCCGCTCCCTATGTCGGTACCGGCATGGAGCGTCGCGCCGCTCTGGACTCCGGCGAGGTCACCCTGGCCAAGAACGCCGGCGAGGTCATCTTTGCCGACGCCGCCAAGATCATCGTCAAGCATGCCGGCGGCATGGACGAGTATCACCTGGCCAAGTACCAGCGCTCCAACCAGTCCACCTGCATCAACCACCGTCCGCTCGTGCGCGTCGGTGACACCGTTGAGCAGGGCGAGCCCCTGGCCGACGGTCCTTCGACCGATCACGGCGAGCTCGCACTGGGCCAGAACCTCACCGTGGCTACATGCCGTGGGAAGGCTTTAACTACGAGGACGGTATCGTCGTGTCCGAGCGCCTGGTGGCCGAGGACCTGCTGACGACCATCAACATCACCCGTCACGAGATCGACGCCCGCGACACCAAACTCGGTCCCGAGGAGATCACCCGCGAGATCCCGAACCTCTCCGAGGACATGCTTGCCAACCTCGACGAGGACGGCATCATCCGCATCGGCGCCGAGGTCGGCCCTGGCGACATCCTGGTCGCAAGGTCACGCCTAAGGGCGAGAGCGCTCTGACCGCCGAGGAGCGCCTGCTGCGCGCCATCTTCGGTGCCAAGGCCCACGACGTCCGCGATACCTCCCTTAAGATGCCTCACGGCGCTTACGGCCGCGTTATCGACGTCGTCCGCTTTAGCCGCGAGAACGGCGACGACCTGGCCCCCGGCGTCAACGAGCAGGTGCGCGTCTACGTCGCCCAGCGTCGTAAGATCCAGCAGGGCGATAAGATCGCCGGCCGCCACGGCAACAAGGGTGTTATCTGTAACGTTCTGCCGGTCGAGGACATGCCCTACATGGCTGACGGTACCCCGATCGACGTTATCCTCAACCCGCTGGGCGTTCCTTCGCGTATGAACGTCGGCCAGCTGCTCGAGTGCCACCTTGGCTGGCTGCTGCCTGCGGTTGGGATACCGAACAGGCCGACTCCGACAAGTACGTCCCCGGTCCGTTCTTCACCGCCACGCCCGTCTTCGACGGCGCCAAGGAGGACGAGATCGCCGAGGTCATCCGTCGTGCCAACAAGAACATGCTCAACAAGGCCACCGCTGCCTTTGGCGATCACATGCGCCCCGAGTTCGTCACCCAGCTTGACGAGCGCGGCAAGACCCGTCTGTTCGACGGCCGCACCGGTGAGGAGTTCCGCGAGCCCATTACCGTGGGTACGTCCTACATCCTCAAGCTCGGCCACATGGTCGACGACAAGATCCACGCCCGTTCGACCGGCCCTTACAGCCTGGTTACCCAGCAGCCTCTGGGCGGCAAGGCCCAGTTCGGCGGCCAGCGCTTCGGCGAGATGGAAGTTTGGGCACTGTACGCTTACGGTGCTTCCAACGTCCTGCAGGAGATCCTGACCGTCAAGTCCGACGATACCGTGGGCCGCGTCAAGACCTACGAGTCCATCGTCAAGGGCGAGAACGTTCCTGTCCCGGGTATCCCCGAGTCCTTCAAGGTTCTCGTCAAGGAGATTCGCTCCCTCGCACTGGACATCGAGCCCATGCACGATGCCGACGAGGACGCCTCCGCCCCTGTGACCGCCGAGGAGACCTCCGCTCTCGACGACCTGGCTGCGCTCGCCGGCGTTGACGCCGACGTCGAGGCCGAGGATGCCGAGACCGCCGAGGCGCCCGAGCTGTCGCCGCCACGACCACTGATAAGGAGTAGTTGACTGTGGCAGATTTCGAAGCTACTGATTTTGACTCGGTAAAGATCTCCCTTGCCTCCGCCGACCAGATCCGTTCCTGGTCGCACGGTGAGGTCAAGAAGCCGGAGACCATCAATTACCGTACCCTCAAGCCCGAGAAGGACGGCCTGTTCTGCGAGAAGATCTTCGGTCCCGCCAAGGACTGGGAGTGCTCCTGCGGCAAGTACAAGGCATCCGCTTTAAGGGCATCGTCTGCGAGCGCTGCGGCGTCGAGGTCACCTCGGCCAAGGTGCGTCGCGACCGCATGGGTCACATCGAGCTCGCCGCTCCCGTGTCCCACATCTGGTACTTCAAGAGCCCCACGAGCTTCCCGATGAGCCGTATGCTCGACATCAAGTCCAAGGACCTCGAGAAGGTTCTGACTTCGCCAGCTACATCATCACCGAGGTTGACTACGAGGCTCGCGAGGCCGACGCCGACGACCTGCGCGAGGAGCTCGCCGCCGATCTGGAAGAGATCGATGCCGAGTGCGCCCGCCAGATCGAGTCCCTCAAGGAGCAGGGCGACCCCGAGAACTTGACGAGTTCTCCGACGAGGAGCCGCTGACCCCCGAGGAGATCGCCTCTGGCATCGTCGACATCGAGGAAGAGTGCAAGGACGAGAAGCAGCTCCGCACGGACGCCTTCAACGCCTTCATGAAGCTCACCGAGCGCGACCTCATCTCCGATGAGCCGCTGTTCCGCGAGATGACCCGTTACTACTCCATGTACTTCAAGGGTGGCATGGGTGCCGAGCCGTCCGCGACCTGCTCGCTGCCATCGACCTCCCCTCCGAGGCCGAGAAGCTCAAGGCCATCATCGCCGACGAGGATTCCCAGAAGCAGAAGCGCGAGAAGGCCGTCAAGCGCCTTGAGGTCGTTGACGCCTTCCTGAAGGGCGGCAACAGCCCCGCGAACATGATCCTGGACGTCATCCCGGTCATTCCGCCCGATCTGCGCCCGATGGTCCAGCTCGACGGCGGCCGCTTCGCCGCGTCCGACCTCAACGACCTGTATCGTCGCGTGATCAACCGTAACAACCGACTCAAGCGCCTGCTCGACCTGGACGCCCCTGCGATCATCGTGAACAACGAGAAGCGCATGCTCCAGGAGTCCGTGGACGCCCTGTTCGACAACGGTCGTCGTGGTCGCCCGGTCTCTGGCCGTGGCGGTCGCCCGCTCAAGTCGCTCGCCGAGGCCCTCAAGGGCAAGCAGGGCCGTTTCCGTCAGAACCTGCTGGGTAAGCGTGTCGACTACTCCGGCCGTTCGGTTATCGTTACCGACCCCAAGCTGCTGCTGCACCAGTGCGGTCTGCCCAAGACCATGGCGCTGGAGCTCTTCAAGCCCTTCGTCATGAAGCGCCTGGTCGAGCTTGGCAAGGTCGAGAACATCAAGGGCGCCAAGCGCGCTATCGACCGCGGTGCCACCTTTGTGTGGGATATCCTCGAAGAGTCATCGACGGCCGCGTCGTGCTGCTCAACCGCGCACCGACCCTGCACCGTCTGTCCATCCAGGCCTTTGAGCCGGTTCTGGTCGAGGGCAAGGCTATCCACCTGCACCCGCTGGTCTGCTCGCCCTTCAACGCCGACTTCGACGGCGACCAGATGTCTGTCCACGTGCCGCTGTCCAGCCAGGCTCAGGCCGAGGCCCGCGTGCTCATGCTCTCTGCGAACAACCTGCGCTCGCCGGCATCCGGCAAGCCGGTCAACATCCCCTCGCAGGACATGATCATCGGTGTGTACTACCTCACCCAGGTCCGCGACGGTCTGCCGGGCGAGAACCACGTGTTCTCGAGCTTCGACGACGCGCTGCACGCCTATGACTGCGTTCCGAGGTCGACATGCAGGCCAAGATCCAGGTCCGCGTGTCCGCTGCCGATGCCAACGTCATCAACGAGGACGGCACCCGTATCTTCCGCGTCAAGAACGGCAAGAACGAGTTTGTCGACTACGACGTCACCGGCAACAAGACCGCTCGCTTCGAGACCTCTATCGGCCGCATCATCTTCAACCGCCAGTGCCTGCCCGAAGACTACGAGTTCATGAACTACAAGATGGTCAAGGGCGACGTGGCCAAGCTGGTTGCTGACTGCTGCGATCGTTACCCCGAGGCCAAGGTCGGCCCGATCCTCGACGCCATCAAGTACTCCGGCTTCCACTACGCTACCCGCGCCGGCCTCACCATCTCGGTGTGGGACGCTCTCATCCCTGATGAGAAGCAGGAGCTGCTCGACCGCGCCCAGGCCAACGTCGACCAGATCAACGAGTACTTCGAGGAGGGCTTCATCAACGAGACGGAGCGCCACATCGAAGTCGTTAACGAGTGGACCGCTTGTACCGACAAGGTTGCAGCGCTCATGCTCGACTTGTTCGACGAGGAGAACCCGCTCTACATGATGGCCGACTCCGGCGCCCGTGGTTCTAAGACCCAGCTGCGTCAGCTCGGCGGCATGCGTGCCTGATGGCAGACATGTCCGGCGAGACGATCGACCTTCCCATTAAGGCGAACTTCCGCGAGGGCCTGCTGCCGCTCGAGTACTTCATTTCGACCTACGGCGCCCGTAAGGGCCTGGTCGATACCGCATCCCACACCTCGGACTCTGGTTACCTGACCCGTCGTCTGGTCGACGTGGCCCAGGACGTCATCGTCCGCGAGGAGGACTGCGGTACGCACGAGGGCGTCACCTACAACCTCATCATCCCCGGCACCACCGATCTCAACACCGACCTCGTCGGCCGTTGCTTCATTGAGGACGTCGTGGCTCCCGATGGCACCGTGCTCTTTGAGCAGGACGGTTACATCGAGAAGGTCGCCGACATCCAGAAGATGGTCGATGCGGGCCTAAGAAGGTCAAGCTCCGCGCGCTGCTCACCTGCCGCTCCAAGTACGGCGTGTGCCAGAAGTGCTACGGCTGGGATCTTTCCACCCGTCGTCCGGTCGCCATCGGTACCGCAGTCGGCATTATTGCCGCCCAGTCCATCGGCGAGCCCGGTACGCAGCTTACGATGCGTACTATTCACTCCGGCGGCGTCGCTGGCGTCGACGATATTACGCAGGGTCTGCCTACGGTCAGCCGTATGTTCGATATCGTCGGCAACGTCAACGAGAAGATCCTGGGTCGCGAGGCCGAGCTAGCTCCGTACTCCGGCCACCTCTCGATTAAGCCCGAGAAATCCGAGTACGTGCTGACGCTCACCGACTCCGAGGACCACACCCGTGTCCTCGACGAGCGTCGCGTCCCCGCATCGGTGCGCTTCATGCCCGAGATCGAGGACGGCTGCGAGGTTCGCGCCGGCGATCAGATCACCAAGGGCTTCGTCAACTTCCGCAACCTGCGCAAGCTGACCGACATCGAGTCGACGATGCACACCTTCGTCGAGAGCGTCAAGGACGTCTACACCAGCCAGGGCGTCGACCTGAACGACAAGCACATCGAGGTGCTCGCACGTCAGATGCTGCGTCGCGTTCAGATCACCAACCCCGGCGACTCCAAGTACCTGCTTGGTCAGTACGTCGACCGCTACGAGTTCGCCGACGAGGTCGAGCGTGTTGCCCGTCTGGGCGGTCAGGCTCCCGTGCCGAGCCCGTCATCCTGGGTACGCTCAAGGTCGCGTCCAACATCGATTCCTGGCTGTCGAGCGCTTCGTTCATCCGTACCGCTGGCGTCCTTACCGAGGCTGCCATCGAGGGCAAGGTCGACCACCTGCTCGACCTTAAGTCCAACGTCATCGTCGGTAAGAAGATTCCGGCCGGTACCGGCCTCAAGCCGTACGCCAACGCCAAGCTGACGTATCGTACGGCCGACGGCTACGTGGACATCGACGGCCCGGCTTCGCCCAACGCCAAGTCGCTGCCCGAGTGGGCTCCGGTTGAGCTCAAGGATCTGGACGAGCAGCTCCCGCAGCAGCTCGACTGGGCCGCTACGACGAGTTCGGCGGTGCTGACGGTTCGTTCACCCGCAACGGCCACACCATCTCCGCCGAGAAGGCTCGCCTGTACCTGTTCGACGACCTGGGCGTGTCGCAGCGCTGGACCAACAAGTTCAGCGAGGTCGGCATCGAGACGGTCGGCGACCTGGTCGGCAAGTCCGAGGAAGATCTGCTGCGCATCGATGGCATCGGTGCCAAGGCGATCGAGGAGCTCCGTGACGGCCTGGAGGCCCACGACCTGCTCTACATCCTCGAGAACAACGACGACGTTGCCGACGAGGAAGACCTCTCGCAGCTGCTACAGATGGTCTTTAGCCCCGACGGTCCGGACGATATTCTGCTGGGTACCTCCGCTCCGACGCATCACGCCGACGCGACGAGGAGCTCCTGGCGCCCCGATCGACGACAAGAAGGCTCCCGCCAACGGTGTCATCAACGAGGACATGGCTTCTCTCGATGAGCTGCTCAACCAGCTCGTGGACACCGACGACGCCGAAGAGGCCAAGGACAACGACGAGGAGTAACTAGTTCCGCCGTTCTAACGAACGGCGCGACCTCCGTCGCTGCGCGGCCCCCAGAGCTACAATCTGTCATTCAAAAGGCAGGGCATGACCAAAAGGTCAATGCCCTGCCTTTTTCATGCCACCTTGTACGCTCTGGGGGCCGCTCGCTTGCGTATGCTCAACCTGTTGCGTTTCGTTGATCCCTTGCCAAAAGGGACAGGTTTATTTTGGTCGGTTTTTCCTGCTTGAATTTGAAACATTTCGCCCGACAAGAGCGTATCTAAGGTGAGGGCCTCACCAAGAATTATTAACGTCACCGGGAGGTGATTATGGAAGAACAAGCATTTAGACAGGCGGTCGAAGACCACCGGGATGTCGTGTTTCGGATCGCATTGACGTACCTGCGCGATCGCGCCGATGCCGACGATGTTGCCCAAGACGTCTTTCTTAAACTGCTCAAAAGCGATGTGCAATTTGAGAGCTGGGAACATCTTCGTCGATGGCTTATCCGGGTCACGATCAATGAATGCAAATCTCTCTTTCGAAAGCCATGGAGGCGTGTGGAGGATATTGAGAACCTGGCCGATTCGCTTTCGACAGCGCAGGATGAGACCAAGGCCGTCCTGTCAGATGTCATGCGGCTTCCGGAACGATTCCGTATCCCCATCGTGCTCTATTACTATCTGGCTTCTCGACTTCAGAGATTGCCGAGTTGCTGCACGTACCAGCCGCGACAGTTCGAACGCGTTTAGCTCGCGGCAGATCGAAACTCAAGTTCATCCTAGAGGAGGGCGACCGTGAAATCCAATCAAATCAAGCAAGCCTTCGAGCCCGTCCAAGCCGATAGCGATCTTGCCGATCGTGTTCTTAATGCCGCTGCCGGTGAGCCGCTTCATCGAAAGGGGCATGCGAAGCCTCTGTACGTTGCCGTCATTGGTTGTCTTGCCGGAGTGTTGGCGACCGGAGGGGTTGCCTACGCCGTTGTCAATTCCAGTTATTTTGCCTCTGCCTGGGGAAACCATGGCAACGGAGAGTCCGTTACCTGGACAAATGGCGGCTCGTCGGGGACGAAATATACCTACACCAGAGAGTTTGGTGATGGCATCGCGCCTCAAAGCCTTGAGGGTGCAGTCCAGAAGGTCAATCTGTCCGTCGAGGGCAACGGCTACACACTCGACATTCATGATATGGCTATCGATAAAAACGGTTGCGGTGCCGTGACGTTTACGTTGTCCAATCCAAATGGTGTTAACTACTACAAGCCGGCGGCAGAGCTTGGCGAACTTGTTCTCTATGGTGAAGAAGAAGGGGGCGTCAGTACACCCAGCATGAACTTCGGCGAGGAATGGCTGATACACGCTGCACCATTGATAAAGACACATCAAGCGACACGGTCATTAACGGCACGATGTACTTTGCATCTTGGAATCGCGATCGAGATTTACGACATGCGGTCACCTGGAATATCAGTTGGACGGAGGGCAAAGGTGAGGATGCGAAGGTGATCGAGGTATCGACGCCAGAGTTAACGTCGGAGCGCACGTCGATACAAAGGAGCTCCGCTCCGACGACTCGCCTCTCGAGATCAGCCCGTTTTCCATCCAGACGCACATCGATGATCTGGGCTATGAAGCAGTTGATCATAAACTGACCGTCAGCTACAAGGATGGATCGGAGCAGATTATCGAAGATGACGACGCAGGGGCGTACAATTTCTATGTTTCGATGGCGCGCAATAGCGGAGAGAACATCTGGGTTCCGACAAGGCTCATCAATGTCGATCAGGTTGTATCGGTAACCCTTGAGGGAACGAGGTGCACATCAACAGGAGAGACCGAAACAGAAGTACCCTTTACCATCGTCTACTCGTAAGGCTTGAGGCCGCTTCCCAAGAGGGGAAGCGGCCTATTTGCGTTACATGGACGGTTAGATTGAACGCTATTTGTCTGATTCTCGGAAGAACGTGGCAAGTGGATGTGGATCACCGTGAAGAGCGGCGTTTTCCCAGATAAAACCGACCAAAATAAACCTGTCCCTTTTTGGCAGGTAACGTTGCCCCGACGAGCGCGTCGGATTCCCGGTCCGGGCGGCCCGCTGTTTAAGTTTGTCGCGAGTTCCGCACGCAAAGGAAAGCACTTAATGTGCTTTTCGTCTTGCGCAGCTGTAGAGCAGCAAACTTAAACAGCGG